>Ga0105048_10001700_pt1 | contig 35646 bp, 23 predicted proteins | sample MAT05_FD_78382 | JGI IMG/M metagenome (GOLD analysis project Ga0105048, IMG submission 78382) | Freshwater microbial communities from Lake Fryxell liftoff mats and glacier meltwater in Antarctica - MAT-05 | ecosystem: Environmental > Aquatic > Freshwater > Ice > Liftoff microbial mat | place... | reverse complement strand
CGTCACGTCGTGATGGGCTTCGCCGCCAGGTCTCAGCCGCTGTCAGACGCACGGCCTGTGCTGCCCGTCGCGCGGGAAGTCGACTCCGACAGCGCGAACGGCTGCGGGGGCGTTTGGTGCTAGGAGCGTCGGGAGGGAGCGGGCATCATGAATCTCGAAACTCCATGTCCCGACATCTGAAGCGTGTCCAGCGCGGTGGCGTTCTTGAGCGCCTGCGACACGCGCTGTTCGGCGGCGTGCAAGTCTTCCTTCCGGACCTGGGGCCGAAGCACCTCACTCAGCACCACGGACCCGGCCGTCGCGATCCCTCGGAGAAGGGTGCGGACCACCGACTCCTGCGCAGATCGACAGCCAGCACGCTTGATCAGACTATTTACAAACGAATCCAGCTGCGCTACGGTCGTCATCGTTGCGCCTCTTTGTTGCCTCGGAGTGGGATGTCTTGGTCAGGGACGATTCCACCCTGCGTCAATCCACAAGGAGAGCGCACCACTTGATTGCTCGCAAACCCGAACAGTGTCGTGGCGTTGCTTGTTGTGTAGTATATGATCACATATGGCGGTACTCAGCCGGGATTGATACACGTCTTCCGTCTTCCGTCTGCCGTCTGCCGTCTGCCTCTTTCGTGCGCGTGCGCGTGCGCGCTCTGGATCCGGATCCCGAATCCCGAAGCGCGCACGCGCACGCGCACGAGGACCGCGGACGAAGACGGAAGAACGAAAGACGAAAGACGACAGACGGCGGACGACAGACGGCGGACGGCGGACGGCGGACAATGAATATCGTACCAATCAGGAGCGAGCGCCGCCATATGATCATGGCTATCGCGCCGCGTCATGAAACTCTACACCTTCTGGAGCATATGGCAAGACTCTGAATTGATGGGTTGCGGCGCCATCAAGGAGCTTGACTCTCGTCATGGCGAGATCAAGTCGATGCGCACGGCGTCTTCACATCTACGGACGGGCGTCGCGGCGAGGCTCATGAACCACATCCTCGAAGAGGCCACACGTCGTTCCTACGAGCGACTGAGCCTGGAAACAGGGTCGATGGATGCCTTTGCGCCTGCTCGTCGCCTCTACGCTGGCTTTGGATTCAAGCCGTGCGGGCCGTTTGCAGACTACGTCGAGCATCCCTACAGCGTGTTCATGACCAGAGACATGCGAGGGGACCACACAGCGCCTGATCTGTGAGGAGTGAGGTGCGATTGATGAGGCTCACGTCGGGTGAGCCCGATCGGCAACGCTCAGCTCAGCGCGGGGAAGATTCGAGTGCGCAGGTCCCCTTGAAAATCTGCGCCGTCGTCCGCACCGCAGCGCCGCCCCCGCGCCCGAAGCGCACCGTCAGATCAGCGGGCTTTGCCTGGGGAAATCCGACCTCCACGCCCGCCGCGCAGAGCCGCGTCGCGCTCGCTTCGATCAGGAACGTGGCCAGGCTCCTCTGCGCATGGAGAGGCGCGCTCCCCTTCCCTGCCAGCTTCAAATCGATCGACAGGTCGGCCACAAAGCGGATCGCCCCCGGTTGGCTCGAGCACGCCGGCGCGCCGCTGTCGGTGAGCGTCTCAATCCTCCCGAGCGCGACGAGCGGGCCGATTTCGCCGCGGGCCAGATCGAGATCCCCCGCGAAGACCTCGCCTGTGGCGATCGAATAGCCGACGACAACCACCGCGCCGCTCTCGACGCGGCGACCGAGGGTGAAGCGGGTCCGCGAGACGTCGGCGACGCGGCCGAGGCGAAGGATGGCGCTGACCGCCTCGCCGCGGGCGATCCAGATGATCCCTTTGTCGGGATCGAGCGCGATCAGCTCGCCGTCGGGCCCGCTCACGGCGACGGTGATCTTCGCCGGGATGTCGAAGGGCAGGAACGAGGGAGGCGACGACGCGGCCCGCAAACGACGCTTGCCAACCGCGAGGAGCAGCTCGACCGGCTCGCGCGGGGACGCGACCAGCAGCGGAATCACCGCGCCCTGAGCGGTGGTGAGCGAGCGATCCGTGGCGGCGAGGTGCCGCACCGCCGCGGCCGGTTGAAACGGGGACCACACGTCCCCGTGAAAGCTCCCTCCGGAGCCGAGCTGGCCAATCAGCGCCGAAGCGCCGAGGCGCAGCGAGATCGGGAGAGCGGACTTCGTTGCCAGTGCGGTGGTGAAGCTCACGCTCTCGGCGTCGACCGAACAGGCGATCTTCACCGGCGGCGCCTCGCGGAACGCCGGGCTCGCGGGCGTCTCGGGGGGTGACGCGGGGGTATCGGGCGTTGGCGGGGCGCCTCCCCAGCCGAGGCGCACGACGCCGGAGCCCCAGGTGCAGCCGACGGCGGAGCATCCAACCGGGGCGCCGACGTCGGGCGGCGGCTCGAGGGCGCCTATCGGTGGTCCCTGGATCACCGCCCAGGTGCGACCGCCGTCGACCGTCTCCCAGGCGGTCGCGGCGCTCCCCTTCCCCGCTTGTGCCAGGCCAAAGCGGCCTCCAAAGACGACCTCGGTGACGCCTTCGGGGAGCGGGAGGACATGAATGTGGCCGACGCTGTCGATGCTGACGCCCGCGGATCGGCCGCCGCGGCCAGGCGCGACGCGGAGCTTGCGGCCGGCCGCGCCCTCGGGGATCAGCGCCTGGGACGACAACGACTCTCCCGGCGCGGGGAGGCGCACCCAGCCGCGGATGGCGCCGTCGTCATCCTCCCAGTAGTCGGCGTCGATCGATCGATAAGGCGCCTCGGTGGACGCGAGCGGCGCGGCCGGGAACGCGGCGCCCGCGAGCGCGGGATCGTCAGGATCGAGGTGAATCAAGCGCACGCCCTCGCCGGTCGAGGAGCCGTGGGGTGAGGGCGACGGCGTCGCCTTGGGATCGGGCTTGGGCATGAGCACCAGCGCGGTGATCCGGCCTTCGTTGCCCGGCACGAAGCGGTAGAGTGAGCGCGCGTCGTCGCCGCCGAGTCGGCGTTCTACCCAGCGATCGGCGCTGATCCGCGCGCAGTAGCGGGCGTCCTCGGGAAGCGACGGTGAAAGGCGCGACGCAAGCTCGGGCGAAGCGAGCTTTGGTGACGAAAGGCCAGCTTGCATGTCGTCGGTCATCTCGCCCGGGAGCGGCGTGGCGGCGCCGAGGTCTCCAGGGCTCGGCGGGAGCGGCCCACAGCGGCCCGTAAAGCCGAGCCGATCGTGCGGGCCGGCGACGAAGCCCCCGCGCTCGGGGAAGGTCGCTTCGAGGCGAGGGCGCCCGAGAGGGCCAGAGAGAGAGAGCACCTCGGCGCCGCGCTCTCCTGCGCAGGCGAGGAGCACCGGAGACGACGAGAGAGAGAAAGGCTGGCAGCGAGAGAGCGTCTCGTCGACGTCGAGGAGAGTGGCATCGTCGATCGGCAGCCCGGTCGCCCCGGCGAGGATCTGAAACCCACCTTCGCGGGCGACGAGGAGGCGATCCCCCGGGAGCCGCGCGCCGAGGGCCGCCGCGTTGGCGATAGCCTCGCTCGGGAGAGCGCGGCTCGATCGCGGGAAGTCGATAGGCGTCGAGGCGCCGAGGCGAAACGGACTCGCCGGCGTTCTCGGAGGCGCCTTGGTCTCGACGAGGTTGCCCTGGCGGTCGACGAGGAGCGAAGGTCCGGGCCGGCCCGGCGTTCCGAGGGCGACGCCGCCCTCCTGCTCTTCGAGGGTGGAGACGAGCGCGCCGCGCGAGGCGAGCACGCAAGTCCAGGTCGCCCCCGCGTCGGCGGTGAAGCTCGCGCGCCCGAGCAGATCGAGGCGCACGCCGCGGCGATCGTCGAGGGCGATGACGTCGGCGACCCCGGGGAAATCAGCGCGACGGAGCGCGCGGGTGGTTGGATCGACGAGGACGCTGCCCATGCTTCCGCGGAGCAGGAGCGCGCCCAGCCAGGGCCTCACGCCGCCGGAGGCGCCGACGTCGGCGAGCACGGTGAGCTCGCCGAGGAAGGTGTCAGCGCGGTAGGTGCGCGCGTCCGACCAGATCGCATAGCCGCCGCCAAACCGCGCTGGAAGGCGGCGAAAGCCGAGGAGTCGCGGCTCAGCGCGCGCCCAGCCGTCGAGGATCCCATTCGTGACGAGGACGCGCACCCCGTCGAGGATCGCCGGCTCGGATCCCGGGAGCGTCGGCGCCGGGATCGAGGGATCGAAGATCGCGCCGAAGCGATCGGTGTAAAGCCACCGCGCCGGGCCGCTCACCTCGGGCGGTGTGCGCGGCGCTGCAGGAGGCGCGACGACCGCCGCGCGCGGCGAGGTGCTCTGCCCCGACGCCGAGCACGCGGCGCCGAGCAACGCGACGAGCGAGAGGGCGCTCCGGCGAGCGAAGACGGGAGAGCGGCGCAAGCTCGCACCCTATCATCGTCGCCGCAGGGGCCGCCATCACACCACCGACGAGGCGCGCTTCTCCGCGCGGACCTTGGCGATGGCCTTCCGCGTAGCGCGATCGCGCGGAGGCTCAGCCGCCCGCCGGCTCGCTCTGGTGCGTGCCCGAGCGGAACCAGAGCCCGACCGACGAGGCCACCGTCTCGGCGAAGGGCTCGGCCTCGCCCTGCTCCTGGAACTGACGGATCGGGACGGCCTCGCCCGCCGCGGTGATCAGCGAGACGAGGAAGCCGCCGCCTTCATCCTCGGGCGCGGGCTCGAGGCGGACGCCCGCATACTCGCTCACCTTCGCCTCTTCCACGCGCGGCTGGAGGAGCCACGGCCGGAAGGTGAGCAGGTGGAGCACGCGCTCTTTCGGGAGGAGCCAGAGCTCGCTCCTGCAGACGGCGATGATCCCCGCGAGCAGGAAGAGCGGGAGCGTCGCCAGCGCGTAGCCGAGGAGCGCAGGGACGATCGCCCCGCGCGAGCCCGAGAGGATCGCGCCGCCGACGCCGAGCACCAGGACGGTGCCGCCGAAGCCGAGGGCGATCACGAGGGCCGCGGTGCGTCCGGTACGGCGGCGGAGGAGGATGGGATCCACCGGAGGCGTGTTAGCACCGCTCTACCCCGCGGCGAAAGTGCCGCGCGCGCCGGCTCGCTGACAGCGACTCATCGTCATGCGACGTACACCCCTATCGTCCCCTCTCCCACCTTCTCCCAGCAGGCCCGAAGGCCAAGTGGGAATCTCTCGGGTTGCATCATGCCCGGGAATCGACGACCCTCGCTGGATCTCCCGGCCTTCCCTCATGACCGAACCGCAGCGCCGACCCCTGCCCGCACTCACGCGGGGGTCGGTGATCAACGATCGCTACGAGATCCACCGGAGCCTCGGCAAGGGCGGGATGGGGGAGGTATTTCTCGCCAACGATCGCACGACGCGGCAGCCTGTCGCGCTGAAGATCGTCCGCGAAGACACGCGGATGCCCGGCGACGACGAGGCGCTCCGGCAGGAGATGATCATCGCGCGGCGGGTCACCAGCCCCAACGTCTGCCGCGTCCACGACCTCGTGCCGTCGCCGTACGGCCCGATCCTGGTGATGGAGCAGATCGTCGGAAAAACGCTGCACCAGGACATCCGGTACAAAAATCTCCACACCGGGTACACCTGCGACGAGTTCCGCCACATCGCCTCCGACGTCTGCCAGGGAGTCGCCGCCATCCACGCGACCGGCCTCGTCCACGGCGACATCAAGCCCGGCAACGTCATGGTCACGTCGAACCCCGACGGCTCGCTCGACCGCGCCGTCGTGCTCGACTTTGGCTTCGCGAAAGAGCGCGGCTGCCTCACGCCGCGCGGCCCCGACGCGCCCCCGGACGGCGGCACGCCGAACTACATGGCGCCCGAGCGCATCCGCTCCGGCGGCGCGTCGATCGAAGACGATCTCTACGCTCTCGGCCTCACGCTCTGGGAGATGTGGACTTGCTCCATGCCCGAGCCGGGCGACAACCCGCGCGCCCGGCCGATGCGCCAGCAGACGCGGTTCGACGTGCTCGCCGGGCTCAGCGTCGACGAGATCAAGCAGATCTTCTGGTGCCTCTCCGACGATCCGGAGCAGCGGATACCCGCGCGTCATCTCCGGTTCTTCAACCCCGCCAGCCCGACGATGAGCGCCACCCAGATCCGGCGCGAGCGGCTGGAGCCGGGGCCGCCGCCGGGGCGCAACGCCTCGCGGACGTTCGTGGGGGGAGCGCAGTCGCTGCTGGTGACGTTCGCGGCGAACGCGCCGGAGCTGGTGGGCGAGCTGATCCCGCTCGATCGGCCGAAGCTCACCATCGGGCGCCGCAGCGACGTCGACATCGTGGTGCACGAGTCGACCGTGAGCGGCCAGCACGCGTCCCTCACGTGGTCGGGCGGCTCCTGGCGGATCGAGGATCTCGGATCGACCAACGGCACGTACTCGGCGCACACCTACCGGCCGAAGAAGGTCGTCGATCTGCTCCACAGCGGCGAGTTCCAGCTCGGCGAGCTCCGCCTCAAGCTCGTCAGCTTCGGCCCCGAGTCGCAGCTCCACGAGCACGCCCGCGCGCTCCTGTGGCGCCGCGACGGCCTCACCGGGCTCCTCACGCGCGATCGCCTGGAGAAGGCGCTCGAAGAAGAGTGCGCGTTCAGCGAGTGGGTCGAGGAGTCGCTCTGCGTCGCGCGCTACGAGATCTGCGGGCCGAACCAGCTCGTCTCGGATCGGCCGACGATCACCGAGATGCTCGCGCTGCGGCGCGCGGCGGCGCGCATCGTCGAGCTGACCGACGAGCTCTTGCTCTCGTTGATCGCCGTGACCGCGGGGCGCACGGGCCCGCTCCGCTTCGCCGTGGTCATGGCGGGGCCGGATCCGCAGGAGGCGCAGAACCTCGTCGAGCAGGTCGTCGGCCAGATGGAAGGGCTGCTGCCCGAGGGGCTCGAGCTCGTGGCGTCGGTCGCCTACCACAAGCCGCGCGGGGACATCCGCGCGCTCATTGATTCGGACTGATCACCACGGCGTCGAACGCCGCCTGAAGCTTGGCGGCGCGCGCCGGATCCACCATATGGACATAGGCAATCCGCCCGCGCAGGTGCGCCTCCCAGTGCGGCAGCGCTTCGCGGTTCTGCGCCTCGAGCCCCGTTGTCCGAGCGTGGTGCAGGATCGATCGGAGGAGCCGCACCTCTTCCCGGGGGACCGAGGGCTTTTGATTGACCACGATCCCTGTCACCATCTGGCGCCGACCGGAGCGCTGGATCCGCCCCTTTTTGGGGTTGATGGCAAACCCCTCTTCGGTGACGACGTGCCGCACCCGCGCCAGCAGCATGGCGACCGCCTCGCGCTTGCCCGCGGCGGCCGAGAAGGTGAGATCGTCGGCATAGCGGGTGTAGGCGAAGCCATGCCTCTTGCTCATCCCCGCGAGCCGGCGGTCGAGCTTCTTGGCGATCTGGTTGGAGATCGCGGGGCTGGTGCAGGCGCCCTGGGGTAGCGCGCGGGGGCCGACAGCGACGTAGTTGCGCTTGCCCTCGAAGAGCACGGGAGTCCGCGGCGACTCGGTGCAGAGGAGGGCGAAGATCGTGGCGACCGCGGGTGAGTACCCGAGTCGCCGGAAGACGCCGCGGACGCGGCCAAAGCCGATGGTGGGGAAGAAGTCGGAGAGATCGAGGTTGACCACCACGTCGCGCCCGACGTGGGGCGCGGCGCAGGTCACCGTGGAGCGGCCTTTGACGAAGCCATGCGCCGGCGCCTCGGTCGCGAGCTTCTCCAGCACGTTGTGGAGCACCCACTCCTGCGCTTTGGCGAGCTTCGGTTGCGGCGCGGCGAGGAGGCGCTTGCCGCCGGATCGCTTGGGGATCTCGAAGTACACGTAATGAGGCTTGGGCGTCGCCTCGGCGTGATAGCAAAGCCAGCGGAGCTCCGGCACCGGGACGCCGAGGGCGCGGGCCACGTCCGCCGGCGTGGAGAGCACCGGGAGCCCGCGCTGCTGCAAGACCTCGAGGTGCGAGCGGCGGTCGGAGAGCAGGCCCGAGACCCCAGGGCCGAGATAGACGATGTCCTCGGCCTTGCGCTTGAGGACGTCGGCAATCCGCCGCTGGAGCCGCTCGGCGGCCTCGGCCTTCTTTTGCGCCTTCTTCGCGGCGCGCTCGACGGCCTTGTCGGCCAGGGCCTTGTCGACGGCCTTGGTGGCGGCGATCGCGGCGATCTTGGCGGCGTCGTGGTGCCGGAGCCAGATGTCGCCGACGCGGTGGATCTCGGCGATCTGGCCTTCGTCGAGCAACCCGCGGAGGATCAGGCCCCGATCGATCAGGGCTGTCCGCTCATCGCTCTGGGGAGGGATGGTGTCGACCCGGCCAATCCAGGCGGTGCGGTAAGGATCGATGCGCATGGCGCGCCGGCGCACCTCGTCGGCAGAGAGGCCGAGGATCGCCGAGGCGTCGAGCGGGTCTCTGGGCGCGGGCGCGGCTCGGGACGGCGCGGCAGGCGCAGCCGGCGCGGGGGCCCGCACAGGCGCGGGAGCCGGCGCTCGGGCGGCCGGCGGAGGTGCCTTGGCGGCCGCCGGCGGCGGCCTCTGGGCCGGGGCCGGAGCGCGCCGGAGCGGATCAACCCCCTTGGGGTGATAGCGCCAGTTGCCGTCCGCCATCCTGGTGCGGGTGTATCCGAGCGACTGGAAGCGCCCCTCTTCGTAGAGGCCCTCGACGATGCTGCAAGCGTAGGTGATGACGCTGATAGTGCGGCCGGAGGCGTCGATCGTGGCCTCGTCGGCGACGTCGATCGGTTCGAAGATCTCCCGGGCCGCCATCCGCCGGACGAGGATAGTCTCGACCTTGCGGGCGAGGTTGGGATCGCCGCCGCCGCCGCCGCCGGGCGGCGTGCCCCCGACCATGCCCTTGAGCTTGTCCCAGAAGGCCATCAGCCCGCTCGTGTCTTTCGTCCAGCCCTGCAAGGAGATCCGACCGCCCGACTACTTCCCTCGGACCACGCCCGATCACCGAGGCGCCCGCGCACCCGGCGGTCTGAGACCGGATGCAATCCGGTCGTCTCAGTAGAGACCGCCGGGTGCGCTTGGGCGCCCAAAAGAATATCGGGTGTGGGTGCGCATGGTAGAGCAACGTCCGTCGCGGCGTAACACCGCGGCATGATGGGCTCGAGCGGTCGGATCTCCTTGCAAGGCTGGACGTGAGACTGAAAAGGTAAAGGGTTGCTGGTGAAGGGGCTCATGCCTTCCTCCGCGCCACGAGCCACGAGAGGTTGATGACGGCGGAGGGGCTCGCCTTGAGCCGGTCGGCGACGAGCGCGATCTCGCGCAGGACGTCGAGGTGGAGGAGCAGCGATTGCTGCTCCGGGCTCTCCACCGTGCGGAACTCGATGGCCTTGATGCGGGCGGGATCGCAGAGCTTGAGGGCCTCTTTCCAGGAGCCCACGGCGCAGATGCGCTCGAAGGCGAGATCCCACGCCTCCTCGACGACCTCGGAGAGGCCGAGATCGGCGGCGTCGGCGCGGACCTTGACGTCGTCGAGCACGACGCGGGCGAACGATACCACCTCTTCGCGACGAGCGGGGCCGCGTGTTGCCCCGGCGCGAGGCGAAACCTTGTCGCTCGCGACCGGCGGGGGCGCCGCGATGACAGGTGCGGGCGCGGGCGCGAGAGGAGGAGGAGGAGGAGGAGGCGCCCCGCTCTCGAGCACGGCGAGCTTCAGGGCGATGAGGTGGCGGCACGGGCCGGCGCGGAGGCGGCTCTTGAAAAAGAACGAGCAGGTACACTTGGCCTGCTTGAAGGCGCCGTCGGCGTCGATCACCGCCTCGGCCGAGGTGTCCATCGCCTTGAAGACATAGAGCCTGCGCCCGCCCGAGAGGGCCTCTTCGCGGAGGACCTTGACCTGCTTGTCGCGGGCGATTTTCCGCCCTTCGGCGAGCTCGGGGTGCTCCGGGCCGAGGACCGCCTCGGAGAGGGCCACTGGCATCACCTGGCGATAGCGATAAGCGTCGACGGCAAAGTCGTAGATCACCTGACCTTGCTTGGCGAGCTGATGGAGCGAGGGGAGGAGCGTGCTCGAAGGCGCCCCGGTGGCCTCCGAGAGCGCCCCGAGCGTGGCGACCTGGTCCTGCTCTAGCCGGTGAAGGGCGCGGTCGGTGACGCGGGTGTCCACCCGGGTGGAGGCGGCGAGCATCTCCAGGTTTCCCCCGGCGGTCCAGTCATTGGCCGTCCAGCCCGAGAGGGCGAGGATGAAGCGCATTTCGCCGAGGTGGGCAATCCAGATGCTGGGCAACCCCGAGCCGAGGAGCCTGACCTCGATGCGCTCGGCGAGCGGGAGGATGCGAGCGAGGGCGAAGAGGCGGCGGCGGCCCCAGGTCTTGATCTCCTCGGTCACGCCCGCGCCGACGCGAAGGGGCGCGGAGCGATACGCCCCCTGCCCGGCCATCGGGCCACTCTGGCCGTCGTCCTCGACGACCGGGCCGCGACACGGGATCTCGATGCCCCAGGGATCGAGCACGATAACAGGCGTCTTCCCCGGCGTGAGGCGGAAACGAAGGCTGCGCGGGCCCGTCTTCTCACGGTGACGCTTGAGGTGGGCCAGGATCGAGTACACGGCCTCGACCGGGACCTCGATCTTGCGGGACGGCAGCGTCATCGCCGCCTGGAGCTGGCCAAAGCCACGGAGCCACGAGGGCGGGAGATCAATCTTCTCTTCGCGGTAGTCTTCCCGGCCCTCGACCTTGACCTCGAAGCCCGTCGGATCGACCACGAGGCGCGTGGGGCGGTAGCTGCGCAGCGTCTGGAAATGATCGTAGAGGGCGAGCGAATAGTCGACGTTGGTCGTGCCCAGCCCCGCCTCGCCGGCGCTCAGGGCGTCGCGGTTGACGGAGAGGCAGCCATAGGCCGATTCGTCCTTGGAGAAGCACTCGAAGAAGACGACGTCAGGAGCGACGGTGACGACCGGATCGCAGGGGACGAGGTGGCGAAAGAGCTGCGGATCGGTGCTCGCGAGCTCGTTGGCCCAGCGGACACGAGCGCTCCAGTACTGGCGATGGAGGCGGCGAAAGTCCTTCTCCAGGTTGGGCGGGAGAGGCTCTTTGGCGATCTTGGTCAGCTCGCGCAGCTTGGCTTGATCGGTGAGCGCGCGGCGGAGCTCGGCCTCTTCCTGGGCTTGTTGCTGCTTCCAGGCCGTGTGGGCGGCGCGGTCCTTCTTCTCGAAGCGGAGATCGCCGATGACGACGTCGTGGAGCGCGCTCATCGCCTCGCGGAACCGGAGGGGCTTTTGCAGCTCGGCGTCGAAGAAGACCTTGGGGCGCGAAAGATTGGGCGCGAACGTCAGGCTCGAGCCGCCGGGGCCGGTGGTGATCTCGCTGTGGCCGAGGTAATTGAGATCGAGGTTCACGCCGCGGCCTCGCTGCTCTCGAGGGCGAGCTCCGGCAGATCGCGGGCGATGGCGGCGCGGAGCGCGGGCTCGAGGAAGGCGGCGCGAGCGACGGCGGCGAGCGCGTTGCGGCGCTCGGGCGCGCGGACGCTGCGCAGCGCGAGGCCCAGGAGCGGGAGCAGCGCGCCCGCGTCGGCGGGGCGGCGAGCGACGCGCTCGGCGATCTGGCGGAGCGCGGATCGCTTGGATTTACCGCCGCGATGCACGGCGAGGAGGATCGTCACCCACACGTGCCGGAGCGTCTCGGGCGCGAAGGTCCCCTCGCGCTCTTTCAGGTGCCGCACGAGGAAGGCGCGGACGTCGTCGTACGGCGACTCGGAGAGCGCGGCCCAGAGCAAGGTGCTGTCGCGAAAGCGCGGCGCGCGCACGAAGAGGGCGAGGCCGAGCGCGCGCACGTCGGCGTAGCGCGCGTCGAGGAGCTCGCGCACATGCTCGTCGCGCGCGGCCTCCATGCTCTCGAGAAGGCCCGCGACCCAGGTGATCGCCTCTTCGCGCGTGCGCGGCGACTCGGCGCGCGCGAGCGCGATCACCGCGAGGAGGCCCGCCTCGCCGACGATGGGCTTTTGCCGCGCCCAGCGCAGCCCGACCTCGGCTACCGGCGCCGGGCGCGCGCAGGCGAGCTCGACGCACTGGGCGAGGGTGAGGCGCGCCGGCAAGAGGTGCTTGACCACCAGCTCGCAGATCAGCGGGAGCGCGGTGGCGTTGTCGATGCGGAGGAGAGCGAGCCACTCCTCGATAGTGAGGCTCTCGATCCCCGTCGCGGTGCGGAGGAGCTTCGCCGCGAAGGTCTGCACCTCTTCATGCGGCGAGCGGAGCAGGCCCTTGAGGCGCGTCACCTTGACCGAGCCGAGGACCGCGGCGTAGTCGCGCTGGAGCAGGCCGATCGTGAAGACACGGACCGTGCGGCTCCCGGCCTTCTCGACCAGCTCGATCAGACCGTTGAGCGAGCCTGCCCAGGACTCCGGACAGAACGGCGCGGGCTCGAGCTCGCTCAGCGATCGCCCAGCGACGACGCGGATCCCCCTGGGCTGGCGGTCGAGGACCGGCGAGCCCCAGTAGAGCGCGTGCATCAGCCCCCACGCGTCGAGGATCTGCGAGGGCGTGTCGAGGTGGGCGTCCTGGTAGAGCGTGAGCGCCGCGCGGATCCCCTTGGCGTAGCGCGCGGGATCGCGGCGAGCGACGCCGCGGAAGTAACGGAACGCGCGCCGACGAAGGTAGCGCCGCGTCCGCTGCGAGAAGCGCGGCGCCAAGGTGTCGCGGTTGCCGACCTTCTCGGGGACGCTCTTATCCGGCACCATCTGCACGAGCATCGTCGGCGTCCGCGTCGCGCGGATCCAGCCCGCGACCGAGCGCGCGCTGCGCTTGACGAGGCGATCGAAGGCGACGAGAAAATGCCCCATGGCCTCGTCGTCTTCGTTGAGCTCGGCGAGCTTGAAGAGCGTCTTGACCAGGCCGCGGTGGTGCGGGCGATCGCAGCCATCGTCGATGTAGCGGAGCAGCATCTTCCGCGCGAACGGGCGCACGTCGCCGTACCAGGGATCGGCGAAGGCCTTGAGCTTCTTCGCGGCGGTGGAGCCGACGAGCTCCGCAAAAAAACCCTCATCGCCGGCCGCAAAGGCTTCGTCGAGCAGGAGCGAGGAGGTGCCGACCGCGACCATGGGGAGCGGGATGCTACGGGCAGAAGGCGGAGCTGCGCAAGATGTGTCGACGTCGAAAAACGCCCTGCGGGAGGGCGACTTGGGGAAACTGACCGTCATTGACGCCGGTGTTCGATCGGCGCAAAAGCGTAGTCGCCAGCCGGTCGGAGATAAGAACATGATCAACTTGAATCGTTATCTGCACGGATTGACGCTGATGGTGGGGCTCGGGGCCGCGGCGTGCGGGGGCGGCGGCGAAGACCCCGCGGGCACCGGCAGCACCGGCAACACCAGCGGAGGCGGCGGCATGGGCGGTATGGGCAGCGCCGCCGCGAGCACGGGCGGCGCAGGCGGCGTCGGCGGAGGAGGCCAAGGCGGCGCAGGCGGCGGACAGGTGCTGCCCATGCCCGCCGAGAACCTGAACCGGGACATCCTTCATACGGCCCTCTCGGTCGACCTCACCACCAAGAAGGCCACCGCGACGATCACCCTCTCTGCCGCGAAGGACACGGCAGCTTCCTTCGAGGTCGCGGGGCTCTCGATCACCGCCGTGAAGAACGCGGCCGGACCCCTGCTCTTCGCGGTCAACGGCGGGCGACTCGATATCGGCGTCCCGAAGAGCGGCACGCCGGCGACGGTGATCATCGACTATGGCTTCGAGCAGCAGAAGCTCTTTGAAGGGCTGATGGCGAACGGCGCGACCCTCGTCTGGCCTTATTTCTGCGGCAACCTCTTCCCTTGCCACTCGGACCCGGCGGACGGGACGACGTTCTCCCTCGAGGTCAAGGGCACGCCCGCGGGCTTGACGACAGTGGTTGCGCCGAACATCGCGGTGGACGCGCCCTCGTATCAGGTCGCCTGGGCGACCGGAGAGTACGCCTCGCTCGACCTCGGGACCACGACGGCTGGGACGCACCTCACCACCTATTATCTCCCCGGCGGGATGGCCGCGGCGCAGAAGGGCTCTGCCCCCCTCCGCGACATCTTTCAATGGTACGAGACCACCTATGGGCCCTACCCCTTTGGCAAAGAGGCCGGCGCGGTGTCGGTCAAGTGGGGCCCCGGCGCCTACGGCGGCATGGAGCACCACCCGCTCTTCCACATCGGCGAGATCGCCATGGGCGATCCCTGGATCCTCGCGCACGAGGCCGCGCACGGCTGGTATGGCGACGGGGTGCGGATCGCCTGCTGGGAAGATCTGGTGCTCTCGGAAGGCACCGTGAGCTACCTGGAAGCGCGCTCGATCACCGCGATCATGGGCGCGACCGAGGGGCAGAAGCTCTGGGCTCACTACCAAACCCGGCTCACCCCGGTGGCGGCGACCATCGCCTGGCCCAACGGCTGCGGGACGATTGACGTGCTCAAGGACCTGTTCGGGGACGCGCCCTACATCAAGGGGGCTTATTTCTTCCGGGCGCTCGAGGGGAAGATCGGCGCCTCTGCGCTCGACGCTGTGCTCGCGAAGTTCTTCAAGCAGCGGCAAGGCCAGGCGGCGAAGTTCTCGGATCTGCTCGATCTGGTGAAGGCGGAGAGCAGCTATGACGCGGCGGCGTGCGCGACGAGCTGGCTCAAGGCCACCACCGTCCCGATCGAAGCGGCCTGCCTGTAACGCTCACGCCGGAGACCCACATGATCCTTTCTCGTCCTGTCTTCTACAGCGTCTTCACTTCGATGTGCTCCGTGCTCGCCCTCGGGCTCACCCCCGGGTGCGGTGGTGACGACAGCCCCGCACAGAGCACCAGCAGCGGCGCTGGCAGCTCCAGCGCCAACAGCGCCAGCAGCAGCGGCGGTAGCGGCGGCGGCGCGGGCGGGTCGTCCGCGAGCTCCAGCTCCAGCGCCGCGTCGGGCACCGGCGGTGGGGGTGGGCAGCAGACCGGTTTCCACCTCTCGGGCAAGGTCTCGTACGAGTCTGTCCCTTACAACAATGCTCTCGAGGGCCTCGACTACGCAGGCATCAAGAAGCGCCCCATCCGCGGGGCCTCGGTCCGCCTCCTCAACGCCGACACCAGCGCCGAGATCGCCAAGACGGTCTCGGATGACAAGGGCGGCTACAGCTTCAACTACGTGGACACTGCCAGCGTCAAGCTCTGGGTGAGCTCCGAGACCAAGGTGCCCTCGATCACGGTCGAGGACAACACCGCAGGAGACGCGATCTACACCATGGAAAGCGCCGTGGTGGCGAGCGGCCTCGACGTGAAGCTCAACCCCGTCGCCACCACCGGCTGGACCGGAGCGGGGTACACCAAAGCGCGCCTGGCGGCCCCGTTTGCCGTGCTCGACGCGGCCTACACCGCGGCTCACCGCTTCCTCACCGAGACGACCACGCCGCCGCAGATGCCCCCGCTCAAGCTCAACTGGAGCGTTGATAACCGCCCTGAAGACGGCGACAAAAGCCTCGGGCAGATCGGGACCTCGCAGTGGGACCACACGGAGCTCTATATCCTCGGCAAAGAGAGCGTGGACACCGACGAGTTCGAGGGGCACATCATCGTTCATGAGTGGACCCACTTTTTCCAGGGCAAGGTCGGCCGCTCGGACTCCCCCGGAGGCTCTCACAACTTCACCGATGTGGTCGACCCGAGGGTCGCCTGGGGCGAAGGGTTCGCCACCGCGATAAGCGCGATCATCCTCGATCCGGACACCGTGTACGCCGACTCCTACGGACTCCAGCAGAAGGATGGGTTCCACTACGATCTCGAGGTCAACGACGCCAGCGCCGGAGAGAACCCGGGCTGGTACTCGGAGAGGACGGTGTCAGGGATCGTGTTCGATCTCTACGACGGGGCGAACGAGCCTTTCGACAAGGTCAACATCGGCCTCAACGGCATTTACACCGCGATGGTCGCTGACCGGACGACGCCCGCGCTGACGACGATCTTCTCCTTCACGGCGGGGGTCAAGGCCGCGACGCCGCAGGCCGTCGCCAACATCAACACGCTCGTGGCCTTCTACAAGCTGGACGTAAGCTTCGGCCTCGACACCATCCAGGACGCGTGGGGGACCGGCGAGACCCACACCGGCGGAGTCGCCTCCTCGGTGCCGGTGTACCGCACCGCGACCATTGGCAGCCTGTGGAAGGCGAAATTCACCGGCGGCGCGAGCGAGAACAAGCTCACCCAGAACCGCTACTTCCGGATCGCCGGCGACGGACAGCCGATCACGGTGGAGTCCACCTGCGCGAGCGACGTGGATCTCTTCGTGTACAAACTCGGCACCTCCGTCGCGGAAGCCAAGAGCCAGAGCGGGGACGAGATGCTCACGTTTGCGACGACCGTCGGGCAAACCTACGTGCTCGTCGTCCAAGGGTTCGAGACCAAGGCGATCGCGTACTCCGCCGATATTACTTTCACGCACTGAAACGAGACCGCCGGGCGCAGGCTCACGCCGAGCGGTGCGCGCGGTAACGAAGAGGGATTACCAATGAAGTGGTCTGGTTTTGCAGGGTTTGTCGTGATCGCGTTGACAGCGTCGTGTGGAAACGAGACCGCGCGCCCCGCGGCTCCTCCCGATCATGCCGCGGTTCCGCCTGCGGTAGCGCCGGTCGCGACGGTGGCCGAAGTGGAGAAAGGCGCGGCGGTCGTGGCCCCGCCCGCCCTGGTGGCGCCGACAGCCGCCGTCGAGAAGTCCGCCGCCGAGGCCGGGAAGCCTTCCGCCCCCATCAAGGTGACAGCCCAGCTCCGCCCCGCCGCGGCGGACCTCGACGTCGTCTTCGCCTCGGACGCCACCGGCGTCACGATCAAGGTCTGGGGCGTCGACGGGCTGCGAGTCAAGAGCGCAGCCCCGGTCTCGGTGGGCTCCGTGAAGAGCGGCCAGACGATCAAGGTGGCTGTTCAGTACGACGCGCCGGCGACCGAGAGCAACCTGGCGGTGAGCGTGATTGGCACGTTCGGAGGGCGAGAGCAGGTCAAGGTTCAGTCCTTCACGCTGAGCACCGGTGCTGCGAAGGCGCCGACCGGGGAGATCAAGGTCGATAACGAGGGGCGGCGCGTCAAGGTGCAGAAGGCCGAGTAGCGCCACGCTGGAGCGGCCCTCGATCACGGGGGCGCTGGCTACTTCCTTGCACTGACCCGCCAGTCCCTATGGTCTGGATCGTCGTCTTCCTGGTGATCGCGCTCGCCTTTGGGCTCGCGATCCTCGTCAACGTGAACCGATGGCGCTCCGCGCGGCGGGTCGCGCGCGAGATGCGCGCGCTCGTCGCGGTGCCGCCCTCCGGTCTGCCCTGCCCTGACGCCGGCGAGCTCCCGCCGCCGGTCGCGCGCTACCGCCGACTCGCCGTCGGCGATCGCGCCCCGGTGCGCACGCTGCAATTGCGCCACGGCGGCACATTCTGCATGAGCCCCACGGCCAAGGCCGCGCCCATCCGCGGTACGCAGCTCTTCACCGCCGATCCGCCGGGCTTCATCTGGACCGGGCGCATCCGGATGGCCCCCGGAGCGTGGGTCGACGCGCGCGACATGTTCGTGGCCGGCAAAGGGAGCATGCTTGTCTTGCTCGACGACACCGTGCCAATCGCCGACGCGCGCGGCCCCCAGCTCGATCAGGGCTCCGCGCTGCGGCTCCTCGCCGAGATGGTCTGGTATCCGACCTCCCTCTTCGACGCGCGCACGGTCACGTGGTCAGCGATTGACGCGGACCACGCCCGCGCGACACTGCGCTTCAAGGAGGGTGAAGTCTCGGGCATCTTCGAGTTCGGGCCCGACGGCTTGCCCGTGCGGATGACCGCCGAGCGCTTCACCGACAAGGGCGAGCTCCGGCCGTGGGGCGGTGTCTACCGCGACTTTCGCGCTGTCTCGGGGATGCTCGTACCGTTCGAGGCCGAGGTCGCCTGGCAGCTCGAGACCGGACCGTTCACCTATGCGCACTGGCTTGTCGACTCGATGGAGTACGACGAAGAGCTCACCGTGATCCCCTCTCCCGCCTTGAAGACCATCAAGGCGGCGCATACGCGGGCTTGGCACGATGTGCCTGAGCGTCAGCGTCAGCGTCAGCGTTCACGTAAACGTCTACGTCCACGTGGACGTAGACGTGGACGCTGACGCTGACGCTGACGCTGACGACTCTCGTCCCAATCCCGTTCGCGAATCGCTCCAGAAAACCATGCCGGATCGACCCTCGGGGTCGATCCGCGGCCACTCAACCATGCCGAAACGACCCTCGGGGTCGATCCGCGGCCACTCAACCATGCCGAAACGACCCTGGGGGTCGATCCCGCATGGTTCGAACTATGCCGAAACGACCCTGGGGGTCGATCCCGCATGGTTCGAACCATGCCGAAACGACCCCGGGGGTCGATCCCGCATGGTTGAGTGGCCTCGAAGGGCGCTCAGCCCGTGCTTTTGCTCTTGTCGGTGGCCGCCTCGGCGACCGCGTCGGCCGCGGGCTCGGTCACGTTCGGCTCTGCCGGCGTGGGCTCGACCTCGGCGGAGGCGACGCGGTGGTCGGCCTTGCGCTCGGCCTCGGTGAAGCGATCGAGGATCTTCCCCACGCCGGGCTGACCGGCGTTGACCAGCTCGAGCACCGAGCGAATGGCCTTGATGGTGCGAATCCACTTGTTGCGCGCCGACACCACGTCGGCCGCCGACGGGCCGCTGATCTGGGGGATCCCGCTGCGCTCGTCCTCGAGGGCGCCGAGCTGGGCGCCGATATCCATCCACTCTTTGACCGCGTCCCAGGCGGAGCCTTCGAGGGTCCTGATGTCCTTGAGCAGCAGCGTATCCTCGGGCGAAAGGCGGAACTCGAGGAGGGACGCCTGGCCCGCCTCTTCACGGTAGGTCTTGCTCACAGCGTCGAGGCCGTCGGGCAGGATCACCGAGAGGAGCTGAAGAGTCTGGCTGGCGAGCTCCGCGTTCTTGGTGAGGTAAGCGAGCGAGTTGAGCAGGCCATGGAGGCCACGAATCACGTTGTCGTGGCGAACGTCGAGGACCTTTTGCGCCTTGCCGATCGCGGCGAGGCGCGTCTCCGCGGCGGGCTTGATCTGCGTCGCGAGCAGGGTGATATGGGCGGTGTCGAGCTCGGGCAGGAGCGCGGCAATCGCGGGGATGACCGCGAGGGTCTGGCGATCGGCGTGAGCTATCGATGTCAACGGGGCGGAGAGGCTCACCATCTCTCCGGTGTACAATCGCTTCAGTGCCATTCGGCCTCGCTGGGTGTTCGGAGACGTTGGACTGCGGAGGCTGGAAGGTACGGAAGTACACCGGGGGCTGTCTACAGGAATCGTAAGAGGCCCAGCAGTTCAATGAAATGATCGTAACCTCGGTCGACTTGTTTCACCGCCTGGTTCTCAAGAACCGTTGCCCACGCCTGAGGCTCCTCGTGCTTTCACGCCTCCCCGTGTGGTACAAGAGGCTCGTGATGCAGCCGATGGACATCTACGGCGACCGCCCCCCGGAGGAGCTCCCCGCTTACGCGATCCCCCGGGCCGCGCGGCTCGTCCGCCTCTCCCCGTCCACGTTGCGCCTCTGGGCCTGCGGGGATGGGGAGCGCAAGGCGCTCTTCTCGCCCGCCTCCCGCGGTCCCCTGCTCCTCTCGTTCTCGAACCTGATCGAGGCGTTCGTCCTCGCGTCGATGCGCCAGGTCCACGGCATCTCGATGCAGCGTGTCCGCAAGGCGCTCAAATATGTTGGAAACGAGCTTGGGTACGAGCGCCCGCTGATCCACGCCGGCTTCCAGACGGACGGGGTCAGCCTCTTCGTCCAGCACGCCAACCGGCTGCTCAATGTGACCACGGACGGCCAGGCCGTGCTGCGGGAGGTCCTCGACGCGAGCCTGCGGCGCATCGACTGGGAGGGCGGGTTTGCGGCGCGTCTTTACCCGTGGGTCCGAGGCGGCGCGGTGGCGCAGGAGCCCAGGACGATCGTCATCGATCCGCGCCGCGGCTTCGGCCAGCCGAGCATCGCCGGCACCGGCATCGAGGCCCGGATCGTGGCTGGACGCTACCGTGCAGGGGAATCGATCCTCGTGCTCGCCGAAGATTACGGTGTCGGACTGGAGCAGGTCGAGGACGCGATCCGGTGCGAGACGCGTGAAGCTGCCTGAGCCGTACACGTACTTCGTCGACCGCTCGCTCGGACGCGGGATTGTCGTTGAGGTTCTTCGCGCATCGGGAGAAACCGTCCACGCGCACGACGATCGCTTCGCGCAAAACACGCCGGACGCCGAATGGCTCGTCGAGGTCGGACGGCGCGGCTGGGTCGTACTGACCAAGGAAAGAACATCCGCTTCAACCATCTGGAGCAGGCCGCTCTGGTCAAGGCGAACGTCGCCTGCTTCATGCTTAGCCGCGCGGATCTCACGGCGCTTGTCGTGGGGAAGATCTTCGTCGACAGCCTCCCCCAGATCCGGCGCGTGTTGCGCCGCTTCGAGGTCCCCGTTGCTGCCACCCTCAGCTCCAGTGGTAGCCTCCGTGTGCTGCTCGCAGCGGGGAAGTGGCTCGTTCCGCCGAAGGAGCTCAAGTAAATAATTGTCTGATGCCGAGTCATCCCAACTGCGGCCTTGGCCGATCAGCCACTCGGCGGCCGTCCGCCACACCCGCTCGTGATCATCCACGGGTGCCACGATAGTCGGCTTTGGCCGCACGGATCCACTCGGTACCAATCCGGGGTTGTCCTTCGCGCGGCGCGTAGGGCGTGACGTCGCCCGTGGCGCGTGAGAGATTGGGGCCGCGAAAATGCCCCCGAATGACGATGACGACGACGACGAAGGCGCCGAGGTCGAGACGGTCCTCGCGAAGAAGGTCGAGCGGGCCTCGGCGTCGGCCGCGACCTTTGCGCTGACGATCATCGCCGGGCCCGATCGGGGGAAGAGCTTCGTGCTCGGCGCGGGGCAGCCGTCGCGGGTCCTCGTCGGGCAGAGCCCGGCCTGCGAGCTGCGGCTCTCGGATCGGATGATCTCGCGGAGGCACGTGGCGATCGAGCTCCAGAGCGCCCGGCTGCGGGTGACGGATCTCGCGTCGACGAACGGGACCTTCATCAACGGGATCACCATCCTCGACGCGATGTGCGGCGGCGGCGAGCAGGTGCAGATCGGCGAGACGACGATCCGGCTCGATCTGCTCGCGGGGGTGGAGAAGGTGCAGCTGCCGACCGCGACGCGCTTCGGGCGCCTCGTCGGGCAGAGCGCGGAGATGCGCAAGCTCTACCCGCTCTGCGAGCGCCTCGCGGCGTCGAGCGTGCCGGTGATCATCGAGGGCGAGACGGGGACGGGCAAAGAGGTGCTCGCCGAGTCGCTCCACGAGATGGGGCCGCGAGCGAGCGGGCCGTTCGTGGTCTTCGATTGCACCGCGGTGCCGCCCAACCTGGTGGAGTCGGCGCTGTTCGGGCACGAGCGCGGGGCCTTCACCGGCGCGACGGAGAGCCGGCGCGGGGTGTTCGAAGAGGCTCACGGTGGGACGTTGCTGCTCGATGAGCTCGGGGATCTCGAGCTCTCGCTGCAGGCCAAGCTGCTCCGTGTGCTCGAGCGATCCGAGGTGCAGCGCGTCGGATCGAACCGGCCGGTCAAGGTCGACACCCGCGTGCTCGCGGCGACGCGGCGGGATCTCGATCAGGAGATCCAGGCCGGGAGGTTCCGGGACGATCTGTTCTTTCGCCTCGCGGTGGCGCGGATCGAGCTCCCCCCGCTCCGTCGGCGCGCCGGCGATGTGACGGTGCTGGCGTTCCATTTCTGGCGTCACCTCGCGGGCAAAGGAGCGCCCTTTCCTTCGGATTTCGCGCAGCGGCTCGAGAGTTATACGTGGCCGGGCAACGTGCGCGAGCTCTACAACGCGGTCGCGCGGCGGGTTGCTCTCGGCGATCTTGCCGCGATTGAGACGGCGCGATCCGCCCCCGCGGAGGCTGGGCCTTCCTCCGTTCCGAGCGCGCCGATGTCGTCGCGCGGGCAGGATGTGATCGAGGAGGTCCTGGCGCAGGATCTCCCGCTGACGCGAGCGCGGGAGCGCGTGGTGGAGGAGTTCGAGCGGCGGTATGTGACGCGAGTGCTGGCGCAGCATGGGGGGAATGTGAGCAAGGCGTCGGCGGCGAGCGGGATCGCGCGGCGGTATTTTCAGCTGCTGCGGGCGCGGCACGGGTCCTGATGATCCGGGCCGAGCACGGACATGGGTCGACCGTGCTCGGCCGCTACGTCGTCTTCGAAGAGATCGCCGCGGGCGGGATGGCGACCGTTCACCTCGGTTTGCTCCGCGGCGCGGCGGGGTTTGCGCGGATGGTGGCGGTGAAGCGGCTCCACCGGCAGTACGCCAAGGATCCGGAGTTCGTCGCGATGCTCGTCGACGAGGCGCGGCTCGCCGGGCGGATCCATCACCCCAACGTGGTGATGATGCTCGACGTCGCCGCGGAGGACGGGGAGCTGGTGCTCGTGATGGAGTACGTGCACGGTGAGCCGCTGGCGAAGCTGCTGCGTGTCGCTCGGCGCAAGAGCTTGCGCGTCGATCCGCGCATCGCCGCGACGATCTTGACCGAGGCGCTGCATGGACTTCATGCGGCGCACGAGGCGCGCGATGAGCGGGGGATGGAGCTCGGGATCGTCCACCGCGACGTCTCGCCGCAGAACATCATCGTCGGCCTCGACGGGGTCGCGCGCGTCCTCGACTTCGGGATCGCCAAGGCCGCGGGGCGGAGTCACGTGACGCGTGAAGGCGAGATCAAGGGCAAATTCGCCTACATGCCGCCCGAGCAGCTCCATGGAGAGCACCTCGATCGGCGGGCGGATATCTACGCGGCCGGCGTCGTGCTCTGGGAGGCGCTGACGGGGGAGCGGCTCTTTCTCGGGAGCGCGGAGGTGCCGAATCTTCAGCGGCTCCTCGACGCTGATGTCGAGCCGCCGAGCACGCGCGTCGCCGATCTCGATCCGAAGCTCGACGTGGTGACGATGATGGCGCTCGGGCGCGAGCCCGATGATCGCTACCCGACGGCGCGGGCGATGGCGCAGGCGCTCGAGGCCTGCGGCCCGGCGGCGACGGCGTCGGAGGTGAGCGCGTGGGTCGAGTCGCTCTCGGGCGAGTCGCTGGCGCGGCGCGCGCGCTTGATCGCCACGCTCGAGAGCCTCCCCGATCCCGCGGCGACCCCCGCGATCAGCGACGAAGAGTCGCTCACCGTGCCGATGCCGATGCGGCTGCCGCTGCTGCCGCTGTCGGACGATGACGAGCCGGCGCCGGCGCCGCCGCAGCGGCCTCCGCAGGTGACGATCCCGCTCCTGACGCTCGCGGTGGCCGACAGGCTCGGCAAGATCGGCCAGGTCATCGCGACGGCCGAGGCGGCAGAGAAAGCAGAGAAGGCCGAGATCACCGAGTCGCGGGCCACGGTGTCGCGGATCCCGCCGCTGCAGCCGCGGAGGCCGGCGATCCTCGGCGCGGTGATCGCGGCGGCGCTGGTGATGGTGATCGTCGCGATCTGGACGAGGCCGCAAGCGGTCCCGGTGATCGCGGTGGAGACCGCGGCGCCGACCGGGACCGCGGCGCCGACAGCGAGCGCGATCGAGATGGAGCTGGAGGCGCCCGCGCCGATCGAGTCCGCTGCCGCGGCGCCGCCGACGCCGAGCGCCGCGCCGTCGGGGAGCGCGGAGCGACCCGCGAAGGCGCCGCCGCGCGGAGCGGCGCGGCCGGCGAACCCCAATCCCTGCTCGCCGCCGTACTTCCTCGATGCGCAGGGGCACAAGCACTACAAGCGCGAGTGTCTGTAGCGGCCCGATCATGCGTCGTTCGATCCTGAGCTGTTTCTTTGCCGCGGCGTCCGGGCTCTTCGCTTTGTCGCCCGCAGCGGCGCGCGCGGATCAAACCGACGCGTGCATCGACGCCTCGGTGCGCGGGCAGGAGCTCCGCGATCAGGGCAAGCTCGTCGCCGCGCGCGAGCAGTTCCTCGCGTGCGGGATCGCGAGCTGCCCTCGCTTGTTGCAGAGCGAGTGCTCGGGGTGGCTCGCCGATGTCGAGGCGCGGACGCCGTCGATCGTGCTCGGCGCGATCGACGAGGGCGGGCGCGATACCGCTGAGGTGAAGGTGACGCTCGACGGGGCGCCGTTCCTCGCGCGCCTCACCGGCCAGGCGCAGCCGATCGATCCGGGCGCGCACCGGCTCCGCTTCGAGCACGCCAAGAGCCCGATCGTGGAGCAGGAGGTGATCGTCCGTGAGGGCGAGCGCCGCCGCGCGATCAGCGTGCGCTTCCCTGCCCCGGCGCCTTCAGGGCCAGGGCCTCAGGAAGCGCTTGTCGCCGCGCCCAGCCCGGCGCGTCCCGTCGCCCTCGCGGCGCTTGGCGGGGTCGTGATCGCCTCCGGCGTGACCGTCGCCGTCCTCGGCCTGGGGGCGCAGAGCGACGCCTCGCGCCTGCGAACGACCTGCGCCCCGGGCTGCGATCCCGGCGACGTCGACGCGGCGCGCGGTAAGCAGATCGGCGCCAACGTGGCCCTCGGCGTCGGCCTGCTCGCGGCGGGCGCCGGGGCTTTCCTGGTGCTCACGTGGCCTATGCGCTCGCCTTTGGGCGCGCGGTCGAGCGTCGCCGTTGGTCCGATCGTGGGCGGCGCGATCGCCGGGTTCGCCATGCCCTTCTGATGATAGGCTAACCGCCCACCGAAGGACGGCGAGCGCGATGTCGGAGCAGCAGAGATACCGGGTCCTCAAACGATTGGCCTCGGGCGGCATGGCGGAGGTCTTCGTCGCCGAGAGCGCGGGGATCGAGGGCTTCAAGAAGCAGGTCGCGATCAAGCGCGTCCTCCCGCAGCTCAGCAAAAAGCAGCAGTTCATCGAGATGTTCCTCGACGAGGCGCGCCTCTCCGCGCACCTCTCGCACTCGAACGTCGTCAGCGTCTTCGACATCGGCGTCGGCGACGGCACGTACTTCATCGTCATGGAGTTCGTCGACGGGGCGGATCTCAAGGCGGTGATGGAGCACCACAAGAAGATCAACCGCCCCGTGCCGGTGGAGATCGCGGTCTTCATCACCGCGAAGATCTGCCAGGGCCTGGCCTACGCCCACGAGCTCGAGAACCTCGAGGGCCAGCCGCTTTCGATCGTCCACCGCGACATCACCCCCGCCAACGTGCTGATCACCAAGTACGGCGAGGTGAAGATCGTGGACTTCGGCCTCGCCAAGGCCTCGAGTCAGCTCGCCGAGAGCGACGCTGGGGTGATCAAGGGCAAGTTCGGCTACCTGGCGCCGGAGACGGTGCTGGAGCTGGGCGTCGATCACCGCGTCGACATCTTCGCCCTCGGGATCATCTTGTGGGAGATGCTCGCGGGGAAGCGCCTCTTTCTCGGTGACACCGACTTCGCGACCGTACGCCTGGTGCGCGAGGCCAACGTCCCGCAGCTCTCGAAGATCAACGACGCGGTCCCGCGCGAGCTCGAGCAGATCATCGGCAAGGCCCTCTCGCGCGATCAAGCGAGCCGCTACACGTCGGCGCGCGACTTCGGCCGGGACCTCACGCGCCTGCTCTTCAAGCTCGGCCGCGCCGTCAACGAAGACGACGTGGCGAAGACGGTGCGGGCCGCGATGGGCGTGCCCGGCCACCCGGTCGACGGGACGCAGAAGATCGCCGACCTCATCGATCTGATGCTCCTTGAGTTCAAGTCACTGACGAAGGACAGCAACGCGTCGACGGGCACGAGCATCTTCCCCGACGATGCGATGGACGAGCCGGGCCCGAGGTCAGAGGGGATGGAGCTTGGCGGCCTCGCCGACGAGCTCGAAGGGCCGGATCCCACGGCCGCCCCGGAAGAGAGCGGCGTCGCTGGCTGGTTCCGCGGCCTCGTGCGCTGAGAGGGGATGACGCGAACCGGTGATGTCAGGAGCAACCTCCTTGGTTGCTTCCGTGGCGGCACCATGTAGTCTCGCGCCTCTCCCCCCCGGGCGCCGTACAAGCGCAGAACAGAAGGGCATCCCTCGATGTCGAAGCGAAACCTCATCGTCACGATCGCTTCCGGCGACAGCCTCGACGTCCGACAGTTCTCGGTGGTCGAGCGGATGTCGTCGCTCTTCGAGATCACCCTGCTGGTGGTCTCGGAGAACCCGGACATCGACTTCGAGGCGGCGATCGGGCAGGCCGCCAATTTCAGCATCGGCGGCGAAGGCGCGCTCTCGCCGGGCCTGCGCGGCTGGACGGGCCTCTGCAGCGAGCTCCAGCAGCTCGCGGTGTCCGAGGGCGGGCTCTCCACCTATCACCTCGTCCTCGTCCCGACGTTGTGGCTTTTGACGCAGCGGCGCAATCACCGCATGTTCCAGCAGAAGTCGGAGCTGGACATCGCGCTCGACCTGCTCCGCGAGTGGGGCATCACGCCGGTTCAACGCCTCTCCAGCACGTACAAGAAGCGCAAGTATCGAGTCCAGTACGGGGAGAGTGATTTCGCGTTCTTCAGCCGGATGCTCGAGGACGCGGGGATCTCGTTCTACTTCGAGGCCGAAGAGGGCGAGTCCAAGCTTGTGCTGTCGGACGCGCCCCAGGCCAACAAAGCGCGGGATCCGGTCCCTTTCCGCGATGCGCCGACCACGGCGGATCGCGAGCACGTGAGCTCGGTGCGCGTCGGGCGCCGGGTGCGCCCCGGCAAGTACACGATGCGGGATCACGACTACCGCAAGGATCCGAGCTTCAAGCTCGTCGCCGGGGCGGCGGCGAAGGCGAGCGACGTCGAGCAGCGGCTCGAGCGCTTTCACTACACCCCCGGCGCCTTCCTGTTCGGTGAAGGCAAGGGCGAGAGCACGCCGCACGCCGACGACAAGGGCAAGTCGCGCACGGACGAGGGCGAGGCCGCGACGCTGGCGCAGAAGCGCCTCGACGCCAAGCGGGGCAGCGCCCGGACCATCACCTTCGAAACCAACGTCCTCGATCTCGGCCCCGGCGTGGTGACGACCATCCTCGATCACCCGAGGAGCGATCTCGGCCAGGGCAAGCGCCTGTTGATCATCGAGACGGTCCGCAATGGCACCTTCGGCGGCGAGTGGAGCACGCACTGCGAGGCGCGGAGCGCGGACGTGGCCTATCACCCGACCCTGGCGACGCCCAAGCCCAGCGCCGTCGGCGTGGAGAGCGCGACCGTCGTCGGCGCGGCCGGCGAGGAGATCCACACTGACGAGTTCGGCCGGGTCCGCGTCCACTTCCACTGGGACCGCGAGAGCAAGATGGATGATAACAGCTCTTGCTGGATCCACGTGAGCCAGGCGTGGGGCGGCTCGGGCTACGGCGGGTCGAACCTGCCGCGGGTCGGGCAAGAGGTCCTGGTCGACTTCCTCGGCGGCGATCCGGATCGGCCGATCATCACCGGGCGCGTCTACACCAACCTGCAGAAGACGCCCTACAACCTGCCTGCCAACAAGACCCAGAGCGGGTGGAAGAGCAACTCCACCGGCGGGGGCGGCGGCTACAACGAGATCATGTTCGAGGACGCGGGCGGCAAGGAGCTGCTGCGGATGCAGGCCGAGAAGGACCTGCACAAGCTGGTGAAGCACGACGAGGACAGCACCGTCGGGCGCAACCGGAGCCGGCTCGTCAAGGGCGATGAAGACGTCACTATCGGGAAGAACCGGAGCAAGAACGTCGCCTTGAACGAGCGCGAGGTGACGGGGCAGAACCGCACCATCTCGGTCGGCGTCAACCGCTCTTCCAACATCGGAGCCATCGACTCCACGGTGGCCGGGACGACCATCCTCCAGATGGTATCTCCGCCGGGCGAGGGCGGCGGCGAGTCGACATCGCATCTGATCCAGCACGACAAGATCGTCCTCTCCACGCCGGGCGGCGCCAGCATCACGCTGGAGGGGCCGAGTATCCGCCTGACGGCCGAGAGCATCACGCTCAACGCCAGCAAGGATTTGACGGCGTTCGGCTCGGTCACCGCGATGTTCGCCTCCGGGACCGGAGAAGCGTACTTTGGCTCGGGGAGCGGGCAGGTGCGCCTCAACGCCGCTGGCAACAAGGCTGTCGTCTCGGGCAAGGATGGCACCGACGTCAACGCCGCCAGCGGCCCGGTGACGATCCAGGGCGGGCCGATGGTCCTGATCAACCCCGCTGGCAGCCTGTTCTCCGGCCGTGTCACCGATCTCGCCCCGGCGGCGATCACCCGCGGCGCGGCGACGGTGCTGGTGGGCGGCCCGGCGTTCCCCTTCGACGTCGTCCGCTTGCCCAACGGCGATATCAAGGTCGGCAACTCGATGACCATCAAGGGCGACGCCGAATTCCAGGGGAAGGTGATGGCCAACCTCGGGAAAATCTCCACCACGCCTTCGGGGATGAAGGTGCTCAACACCATCAACGACAGCGGGAAGACGATGGATGTCATCCCCTTCGCGGGGGACAATAGCTTCTGCGGCCCGAACCAGACCTGGGACGACTACGCCGCGCAGACGCCGGCCGGACAGCAGGTCTACGGCGGCGACGGCGCCCCGATCATGGGCCCGGACGGCAAGCCGCTCCTCGGCACGGGGACGGGCGCCAATACCACGCTTCAGCTCAACCCCGATCTCACCCTGCCTAACAGCCAGGATCCCGCGCACCCGCTGCCCAATGACGCCATCATGTTCCACGAGATGACGCACGGGACGCACCAGATGACCGGCACGTCGGAATCCTACCCGGTCCCGGGCTGGGACACCAACGAGGAGCGGGTGACGATCTTGACCGGCAACCCGTCCGAGGCCGACTACGGGCGCGAGATCGGCTATCCGTGGCACCGGACCGACCACGACACCACCTTCGCCCCCAACTGAGACCATCCCATGAGCGTCACCCTCAAAGCGTCGTTCCAGATCACCGCCGACAAGGGGCTGGCGATCCAGGCCCGGATCGAGAACGCCGGCTCGGACGACATCCTGGTGCTCGACCGTCTGTGGAGGCTCGACCGGGCCAACCAGCGAACGCTCGATCCCGAGCTCGCCTATCGCTTCGAGCGGGACGGGAGCCTGCGCGTCCTCTTCGGCGCGGCGCCGCTGCCGCGGCTCAAGACTGTCACATACCGCAACGTGCCGATGGCGACGCGGGTCCCGGCCGGCAAGGCGCTGGAGCGCGAGATCAGCCTCGCTGGGCCGCTCCGGGAGTACTCGGTTTACTTTCCAGAGATCGATCCGCAAAGCTACGAGCCGAAGACAGCCACGCTGATCTACCTCGTCCTCGATTACCTCGTCGCCCGCCCGGACCTGGTGCTCCATCCCTCCCCGCTCGACGCGACGGCGCTGGAGATCGAGAACCCTGTGCTCGCGCTCGCCGGCGCGGCGCGCTTGAGCCACAGCGAGCAGATTCCGGGGTTCGAAGTGCTCCGACGCACCGACGAGTTTGACCGGCTGACGCTCCCGAACGAAGCGCCGGAGCCGCTCAAGCTGGCCTAGCGTTTCACTTCTTCTTCTTGCCCTTGGGCTTCGCCCCGACGGTCTTGCCCGAGTAGAGCGCGTAGGCGCTCGCCATCTTGGTGTCGTAGGCGTTGTCGGCGTAGCTGGCGCCGTTGTAGCCGCTGGCGAAGGACGCCCAGCTCTTGCTCACGAGATAGCGAGTCAGGCGGTTGGCCTTGCAGAAGCCGAGGAACGCCCGCATGTGCTGGCCCTCGGAGTAGAACATGTCCGTCACGAACTGCTCGAGCGTCTTCCACCCGCAGCTCTTGGCGTTCTCGCCGAGCACCTGGAACATGCCCCAGGAGGCCGACATCACCGCAGCTTCGGGGTCGAGGGCGAACGCGGCGCGGATCACCGTCCACTGGTCCTTCTTGTAGCTCGCCTTCCGGAGCTTGCTCTTGTAAGGCGCGGTGAGCTCCGGGTGGCTGGTGTTGAAGGCGCCCTTGGAGTTGGTGCGAAAGTGGTGCGTTTCAAAGAGGATCTTCGGCCGACTCTGGGCGTCGAAGCCGGTGCGCCCGCCCGCCTCGACCGAGGCGACGGCGTGCACCGCGGCGGTCTCGGCGCCGAGCTCTTTGGCCGCCGCCACGTAGTCCGAGGCCACGAGCTTGAGCGCGTCACCCTTCTCGGGCAAGGTCCAGGCCTGCTTGGCCGCGACCGGCGCTGTGCCCGCCACCGGCGAGCTGGCCAGAGGGACGCCGCCCGGGTTCAAGATCGTATCGATGGGTCCCGCGTTGTTGGTCGACATCCGAGTCACTCCTCTCCTTCGTTCTCGGCCGCGACGGCGGCGCGAACGCTCTTGTTGAAGGCCGCGTCCGCGGCGATCTTGGCGAGCCAGACGCGCTGGATCCGCAGAATGGCGCCCCGCGGCAGCCCGAGCTCTGCGAGGACGATGTCCGTCTGACCGCGCTCCACCGAGATCACCAGGCGAGCGTACTCGCTCGGGGTGATCGCCCCGCGCTCCTCTTCGAGCCGCGCGACATAGGCCTCGTCATAGACCCGGAGCAGCGCTGCTTTTCCTCGCTGGGCCTCTTCGCGCAAGGCCGCAGACCAGTGCTTCTCCAGGGCGGACCACACGTCGACGGCGAGCTCTTGCTCGCCGAGGATCGCTGAAGTCTCCGGCCTCCGGCGGGCGATCGAGGCGGCGATCCGCGCGCAGGCGGCGAGGGGAAAGCGATCGAGCGGCAGCGCGGGCGCGACCTCGGCGATCGGCGCTTCGGCCGCTGGAGGCGGGGTGGGCGTCAGGGCCTCTCCGGGCAAAGCACGCTCGGGCTCTGCCGTCATCTCCAGCGTCGCGAGCGGGCCAAGCATCGGAGGTGGAGCAGGCGGCGCGCTGATTTCGGGGAGAGGCCTGGAGACGAGCGCCCGCGCCGGCAACGCTTCGCTCCACGGCGTCACCGGAGCGCGCGGCGGCGCCTCGGTGAAGGGCTCAGGCATCCATGCGGGCGCGGGCGCCGCGCGCTCGGGCGCGGGGAAGAGCGGCGCTGTCGGCGCCGAGAAGGGCATGACGCTGGCAAACGAGCGTGGCAGCTCCCAGCGATCCTGGGTCTCGTCGTCGAGGACGCCGTAATTGGCGCTGTCGATGGTGACAGCGTCGAGATCGAGGGGGGAGAGCGCGCTCGGCGATCCCAGGCGCAGGTCGCCGAGGACCGATCCGGAGAGCGGACTGCCCACGACGCGGAGAGGCCCGCCGGCGCGCGAGCGCGGCGGCTCCTCCTCCCGCGCCGCGGCGGCGAGCCGCACGGTCACCCGGCTCGGCTGCTCCCCGCGCAGGAGCGGGATCACGGCGCGCCACGTCAACGAGCAGCAACAACGGTCCGTGTCGATCCACAGGGTGTCACAGCGGAAGCCGACGTCCTCGGCCCCGTGGCTCGGCCACTCCACCGTCGCGCGCGGCAACGCCGGGTTGAGGTTGGTGACGAGGCGCGGATGCTGGGGGTGCAGGTTCTCGAGCACCAGGCGCTCGTTGGGCCGGATCGCCTCCACCTGCTGATCGGGCGGCGCCACGTTGAAATAAGAGCCGTCGAGATCGTCCGGCAAGGGGAGCTCGCGCCACCGCAGGTGATCCCAGGCGGACGCGTGGTGAAAGAGCGTCGCCCAGCGGTCACTCCAGGTGGGCGCGATCGGCCCGAAGCCCACCGGAGGGAGGTAGTCGGAGAGCCCCCTGAGGTGGAGCCCCAGCGGCTGGAGGCGCGGCAGAGCGCGCTGCCCGTAGCGATCCGCGGGCGCGTCGGGGGGCACGCCGACGGGGTTCACGGTGTCCGCCCCGCCCGCCGCGTACCGCCAGAGCAAAGGCGAAACGGTGAAGCGCGGGCCCTCGCGGAGCTCTCCTGCGGCCGTGAAGGCCCGGTCGACGAAGACCTCGATCGCCTTGTCGATCTCGCCCACAAGGAGCCGGGCCACGAGCGATCGCGTCGGCTCGCCGCGCGGCGCGTAGGCGTGCCCCGTGAGCAGCACGTCGGCGCGACGCTTGAAGGGCACGAGATCGCTCGCGAGGCGGAGCTCTTGACGGGGATCGTCGTTCCAGAAGTGATCGGCGTCGTGGAGGGGATCCTGGTCTTCGGCGAGCGGCGACTCGACCGGACAGAGCGCGTACGTCGCCTTGCAGACCACCGTGAGCGAGGCGCCGCGCGAGCGCGTTTGCCACACGATCGAGCCGACAGGCAGCGGACAGGCGGACACGACCTCCATGCCCGCCCGAGGCTATCATCATAGCTCTCGCACGATCCCCTTCTCCACGCTGAAGCGCTTCACTCCCCTGCTGCCAGCCGCGAACCCGACAGGCAGCTTGACCACCTTGCCCGGCTCGCCCTCGTCGGCGAACCCGGCGGTCAGCACCGCCTGCGCGCCGAGGCGCGCCGCGTGCTCCACCTCGTCGGGCGAGAGGCGCACTTCGACGATGACGCCGTCGCGGGCGGGCACGACGACCGCGGCGATCCCCAGCGTGACGTCGCCTTCGGGGGCGGGCATCAGCGCGCCCAGGGCGTTGCTCCACAGCGTCGGGTGGAGCTCGGGGTGCGACCACGTCAAGGAGACGCGGGCGCCGCGCGCGTTGCGGCGGGTCTCGGTCGAGAGCACGCGCACGAGGCGAGCGGTGATCGTCCGGGCCTCGTCGGCGCGGCTCTGCGTCGTCGCTTCGAGGCGGCCCCAGGCGAGGTAGGTCGCGGCGAAGGCGCGCGCCGTCGACGCGGGGCTGCCGATCTGCCCGGGGTCGCCCTCGGCGCCGGCCTTTTCGGACCATTTCACGGCGGACTCGAGCTTGCCTTGCCCCTCGGCGGCGGCGGCGAGGAGCAGGGCCACGCTGCCGTCGTCGGGGGCGAGGCGGGCCAGCGTCTCGTACTGGCGCGTGGCGTCCTCGAACCAGCCGTGGGCGCGGAGGAGATCGCCGAGGCGGCGGCGCGCGACCGGATCGTCGGGCGAGAACTCGACGATCTCGCCGAAGGCGCGGCGGGCTTCAGCCTCGTCTGCGGCCTTCAGCGCCGCGTCTTTTTCGCGCGCGGCGAGGCGCAGGTAGAGCTCGCCCACCGCGGTGCGCAGGGCGGCGTCGGCGTCGGGGCGGGCCCGCAGCGATCGGCCGAGGGCGCGCGCGCCGGCGTCGTCGCCGGTGTCCTCGAGCGCGTCGAGGAGGCGCATCGCCAGGGTGAAATCGTCAGGCCACTGCTTGGCGAGGACGCGCAGCTTCGTCGCCCGATCTTCGCTCGACGTCGCGGTCTTGAGGACCTTGGCGAGCTCGGCCGGGTCCATCGACTTCAGGCCGAGGGCGTCGTGGAGCTTGCGCAGATCGTTGGAGGTGCGGACCCGCGCGAGGATGCCGCGGTAGAGCGCGTCGGCGGCGCTGACGTCCTCGAAGAGCGCGCGCCAGAGCGCGACCTTGCCCTGGATCGGGATCAGCGCGTCGAGCATCAACGAGATCAGGCGCGAGCGCTCGCGCCAGGTCGGCGCCTCGCAGGCGGCGAGCGCCTTCTGGTACATCGACGCGACCGAGCTCGGGTTGCTCTGGTAGCGCACGAGGCGCTCGCGCCACAGGCCGATTCGATCCTCGAAGGGCACGGAGGCCGCGTCGCCGCAGCGCCGCGCTTCGTGCGGGACCTCGTCGACGATCACCGTCACCTGGGTCTTCGCCACGTCGCCGGTCTTCGCCAGCGCGGGGGCCGCCGGCTTGGCCTCGGCGACCGGCGTGGGCTCGGGCTTGGGCTTCGCCGTGTCGTCCACGTCGATGGTGCCCCCCTCGCCGGGGTAGAACATCATCGGCGCGACCACGGTGACGAGCCCGCCCTCCGGCTGCGGAAACGACAGGCTGGGGAACGTGCGCACGATGCAGGAGACGACGTTCGAGTCGGGCATGTCCGATCCGCCGTTGGCCACGTTGTCGACGTTGCCGTCCTTGCCGATCACGAAGCGCACGGCGACGCGGCCCTGGAGGTTGGGGTTGTTGCGAAGGCCGTTTTCGTAGCAGAGGCGGAAGCGTCCGAAGTTCTGGCGGACGATGCGCTGGATCACCTCGGGCGGGAGGCGGCCGTTGACGGAGTACGTGCCCATGCGGATCTGCGGGGGCGAGCTCTTGTGGTTGCCGCCGAGGCGACCGTGGCCCGAGCCAAAGCCCTGCCCGGTGCCGGTCCCCGCGCCGTGGCCGATGCCGCCGATGCCGCCGAGGCCGAGGCCTTCGCCGCGCCCGCCGCCGCCTTCGCCGATGCCCGCGAGGCCGAGGCCGCCCGCGCCGAAGCTGTCGCCGATGTCGGCGCCCCACTGGTTCCCACGCGCGCTGGCGGGGTCGTTGCCGAGCGAGTCGTCGCGGCCCCACGGAGCCGTGGGCGCGTTGGGGTCGCCGTTGGCGCCGGAGTTGAGCAGGCCGATCATCCCGAACTCCGCCGCGTCGCGGATCGCCGAGGCCCGCGCGATGTGCGGGTCGTCGTCGGAGCCGCAGAGCGGATCCCCGGGCGGGCACGAGCCGGACTTGGGGGCGTTGTAGGACTTGGCGCCGCCGCTCGGGGGGCGCGCCCCGGCGGCCTGCGCCGTCGCGAGCTGCGCCTGGATGCGCGATCGATCCGACTCGTCCTGCGCGCCCTTGAGCGTATCCGAGAGGGAGTCGACCTTCCGTTGCTGCTCCGTCAGCTGGCGCTGAAGCTGCGCGCCCTCCGTCGTCGCGGGGATCTCGCGCTGATCTCCCGCCACGGCGCTCTTCCACGCGAGCTTGATCGCTTCGCGGCGACGATCGAGCTCGGCGCGCTCTTCGGTGCCCATCTCCTTCTTCGTGGGCACGTAGAACGAGGTGTACGGGGTGACGATGCCGTGGCGGAGGCCGAGGTCGATCATCGCGGCGCGGCCGGCGCCTTCGTCGAGGAGCTGGGAGAGGCGGCCGTCGGCCCAGCGCTGGGAGAGGTCGCCGCGATCATCGATCGGGCTGACCTCGAGGCGCGCGGTGATCGGCGCGCCGCTCGGGCCGGAGACGGTGACGCTGTTCGGCGAGGGCTGTCCGAGGGCGACGCGGCCGACGACGAGGAGGTTCTCGCCTTCGACGATGGCGCCGAGATCGCGCGGGAAGACGCGCTCGACCGAGGCGCCGAGATCGATCGAGGCGCCGAGGAGCGCCGGGCGCTCGGCCTGCTCGAGGACGCGGAGGGCGGCGCGCGCGGCGGCGTTGCCGTCCCCGATCCGCTCGGCGAGGGCGCCGCGGGAGAGGCCCTTGAGGATGCCGAGATCGGCGCTGTCGCCGACGCCGAGGCTGAAGATCCGCACCGGGCGCGGGAGCTTGCCGAGGCGGGCGCGGAGATCGACGAGCGAGGTCTCGCCGACGGTGGGCGCGCCGTCGCCGATGTAGACGATGGCGCCGCGGCGCGTGGGATCGAGCGCGGCGGCCGCCTCGCTGAGCATGGCGCCGAGATCGGTGGCGCCGCCGCGCTCCACGCCGGCGAGGCCGGCGAGGATGCGACGACGGGCGACGTCGTCAACGGCGGCAAACCCCGGGCGATCGGCGACGACGGGCCGCAGCCCGGTGTCGCCGGCCCAGACCACGGCGCGATCGCCTTCGCCGAGGTGCGCGAGGAGCGCGGCGGTGGCCGAGCGCGCGATCGCGAGCGACGCGGGATCCGTCGCCGCCGAGGTGTCGATGATCACCGCGAGATCGAGCCCGCCTTTGGGCGCGGGGATGTCGCCGGGCCGGAGGCGCACGAGCACGTAGTCGGCCTCGGCTGCGGACTTCTGGATCGCCGCCGCGCGCTCCTGCGGCGGCAGCGTGTCGAGCGCGAGGGCGTGCCCGGTGCGATACCCGGCCGGCGCGCTGGTGCCCGCGTCGAAGAGCTCGATCGCCAGATCGGCGCGGGGCACGAGATCATGCTCGCTGACGATCACCGTGTTGCCCTCGCGCACGCCGGTCATGCCCACGCGCACGTCGGCGGCGGCGGCGTTCGCGAGGTCGAAGCGCACGCGGAGCTCTTCGATCACGGGGAGCGTGCCGTCCGCG
>Ga0105048_10001699_pt1 | contig 35675 bp, 20 predicted proteins | sample MAT05_FD_78382 | JGI IMG/M metagenome (GOLD analysis project Ga0105048, IMG submission 78382) | Freshwater microbial communities from Lake Fryxell liftoff mats and glacier meltwater in Antarctica - MAT-05 | ecosystem: Environmental > Aquatic > Freshwater > Ice > Liftoff microbial mat | place... | reverse complement strand
TGGCACGGGTGGCACGGGTGGCACGGGTGGCACGGGTGGCACGGGTGGCACGGGTGGCACGCCCCTGAGGTACGAAGGGCGTGGTGAGTCGCTAAAAGCATTTGCCACAGTTCCCACGCCCAATGCTAATCGCGCTAATCGCTCTGGGCGTGCCACACGTTGGCCTAGTACTTTTTTGTCTGCTTCTCACCTTAGGTGAATCGCGTGAAGACCAAGTTGTACCAAGGCGGCAGCTCGCGAGTTTTGAGATGGAACGTTGCGCTCAACTCGATACTCAATCGGGCCTATCGGTCTGCCGGAAGGTATAGCTTCCGGTGCAGTTTCCAATTGCAAAGGTTGAGCATCGTATCGCGGGGAATCGAATTCGTACGTGTCCCTTGGATAGTCTGGCTGTGCGTTGAACCTTGGATCTTGGTTCGGCATGGATCGGTATTGGTAGTGTGATGGTTCGACAGGTATGGCTCGCAAATGAAAACTACTGTTCCAGCCAGCGCTTGGTGCTAGGACAAACGGCCTGTGTGCTGTCACTGGGGGCGTGCAAAACTTGGGCTGGGTCTTTGCGTATGCTTTGTCCAGACTGCAGTGCAACCGTTCCGATCGTTTAGACAAATCGTTAAGGTAATCTCGAATTCGTCGGTCATTCCGTACGTTGCAATCAAGGTTCGCAAGTTCGTTCACTTGTCCGGCAAGCGCACAAGTTCTAGATAAAGTCGATTGCACTTGTTCCCAGGAGGCACCGCACTTAATCGATTCGACCAATTGGCAAGCTGCGTTGTCCATATGGAGTGCCACCGTAGTTACTTGACTGTAGGGAAATTCTTTGTTGAGTCGCTCGGCAATGTCTTCGGTTTTGTGTTGAACCGATCTCGCCTCACCCAACGCACTCGACCAGACGCCTGCAAACGAATTAGGCGACAAGATCGAAAGGAAACCAAAAGCTGCGAGCACTGCTCGGCACTTGTAGAAGGACACACTGATCGTTGAAAACATCTTGCTACTCCCAGACCTCGTTCGATTGCCATAGTGACTTGCTGCCGATCAGCAGTTGCCGATCACAGAATGCTTAAATACAAACAGCGTGCCAATTGGGCGAATTAGGTAAAATGCGGTAGAGAATGCGGGAGAGAATGCGTACTTTGGGTCGAAAGGCAGTAACTTCTAGAATTCGAGGTACCTTTTTTACTTGGGGCCGCGCAGTCACTTGGATGACACGGTATTCATTTGGATTTCGGTTTTTGGATACGCGTTTAGGCGAGCGGCAGACAGAAGACTACCAGGCCGGGCCACCGTGTGGCACGCCCAAAGCGATTAGCGATGGGCGTGGAAAGTGTGGCAAATGACTCTAGCGATTCACCACGCCCTTCGTACCTCAGAGCGTGCCACCCAGTTTATAGGTAGATTTTAAACTGCCGCTCGCCTAAATGGCAAACGGGAATCGCAAGTGTCCAAAAATCCTACGTATCAGGCAACTTGGATTCTTCCGCTTCGCTGGCTTCTTTTTCAAGTTCCCTATAGCGTTGAAGACATGTTTCAATGGCGGCCCGAAGTCGCTCCTGTGTGTGCGTTTGATGGCTCGCGTTCTCCAGCAACGGTCGCAAACCATCGTACAAAAGTTGAAACTGGCTTCGAATCAACTCCGTCATGACGCGAGGAACCGAATGCTGAACTACGACGCGAGGATCGACAGGCGGCTTGTTAGCTTCGACGGTTCGTTGATCCATGGCGGCAATCAATGCGCTCTGAATGGCATCAAGTCCGTCTTTCAGGCTCATAACCGAAGCTAACACCTGGGCTGTCGAATCCTCCCCCGACAACCCCTTGAGCTTTGTCTTTTGCGCAAATGTGGACTTGATGGAATTCCAACGTTTTTGCTCCTCGGCAGTTAGTATTTCTGAAAGCTCCTTGAACTTGAGCATGTTCGACTCGCCATCCCGAGAGAGCGTTTGTGCATCCTGTTGGTAACTTGAAAGGATCAATGTTCGCAACTCATCTTCGTTCATGACGGGAACGACTTTCTCAGCGATGCGATTCATATTGCGATAGCTTCCTTGCAATTTGAACGGCGGTTCCGTCCGATAGTCGTCGGCCTGAGAGGCGCTTCGAATGTACTCGCGATTCATCATCAAAACCACGTCGCGAATCGTATTGAGTTTGCTTAAAACGGACATCATGTCTTGCACGCTGTCGGGTGACAGGTTGCTTTCCAGCGAAAGTCCCTCGGTTGTGCCTCGAGTTGCCGCTGCAATCACAGCCCTTTGATCCGCGTTAGAACATCTCGCAAGGGGCTGAAGAACCGTATTGCTCGTTAGGCAATTCTCGAGGTACGACAACTCAAAGGCCTCGCGGCTGTCGCCGATGATTTCCCCTAAGTTGTATACGTCCGCTCGATTTGCAAGCATATCTGGAATTTGAAAGCGTTCGCCGCTTTCGTTGTAGGGGTTGCCCGCCATCACGACCGCAAACTTGCGACCTCGCAAATCATACGTTTTGGATTGTCCGTTCCAAACCCCTTCGATCCGCCGGGTTGCATCGCACAACGGGATGAATTTCTGCAGCAACTCAACATTGCAATGTTGGATGTCGTCGAGGTACAGCATGGTGTTGTCCCCCATCTCCAGTGCAAGATTGATCCGTTGCACCTCTTCCCTGGCCGAAGCGTTCGTCGCCTCGCTTGGGTCTAGTGAAGTGACGGAATGACCGATTGCAGGGCCATTCACTTTCACAAAGACCAAACCAAGCCGATTGGCGACATACTCCATCAAAGTCGTCTTGCCGTACCCCGGTGGACTGATGAGCAACAACAAACCCATTCGGTCCGTTCGCTTATTGTCGCCAAGTGCTCCAAGCTGTTTGGCCATGTTGTCGCCGATTCGAGGCAAATAAACTTGATCGATCAGTTGGTTACGAACAAAGCTGGTTAAGACGGTTGCTTTGAACTCGTGGGACCGAAGCCGTTTTTCGGCTTGCTCGATTAGCCTTTGTTTGGTCGCTTTCAGCTCCGCCCAAACGGAAACATGGCGTTTGACATGCTTTGTCAGACGTTCTTGAAATTCATGGTAATGGAACGGCATCGAACCTCTGGAGATACGCGGGTGATCTCCACTAAGGGCTTCGATCGTGCATTGCAGTTTGGGCGTTGATGGCTTGTTGGTTTCCGAAGCGGAGGGCTCCAATGGTTCGAGGAGCAACTGCAAAACGACTTCCTCTCGATAGTCAGCGGCTGGATCGTTCGTTTCATTCTCGAACCGGATGGAATAGTTACCGATCAATCCATCTGCGATGCGTTGGGCCAGTTGCCAACGATCGACAGGACGCTCTCGCTGCTTTTCTAGCTCCGACGCAATCGCTTTCCAAGAAATGTCCGGCATGGAATGCTTCAGGGCATTGACAATCTCGGTGGCTCTTGGATGAACACATGGTAAGCGATGGGGTTGCAGGACCTGAATCTGCCCTAGCAGATAATTTGCGGCCATTACTCGCGACACGCCGCGGAGCATTCCTTGATCAAATTGCTTAAGAAGCCTCTGCAAACGAACCAATCCAGACGGATTGGGCTGTGTGTTGGTCAACATCCTGTCCATCAGACCGAAGGACGATAACCATTCTTCGGTAACCATACGGACTTCATTTGGGACCAATCGATCCCAAACGTACCATGCAAGACTGCGCAGTTTCGGTGAGAAGGCGAGCAGACCTAAAACACTTCGGCTTTCAAGAATGACGGCAAGAATATTCGCAGCATCCGCGTCATGCACACCCCTGGCGTACCCTTCTTGGTAGCGTACTTGCATCTTTTCGCGAACTGAAACAATGCGACTTGCAGGGTCAAGAGCCAAGAACGCAGAGGCGTTCAAGCCGACCGAGGTCGTGCTCTGAGTTATTAGGTTTTCGGCTATCGTAAAGGCAAGGTACTCGCCTCGATAAACGGTTGGTGATTCGCTTGGCAGAGGCTGATTCCAAAGCTCTCTAGCAAGGTCGAGAGCCGGATCGTTCAGCGGCTCAAAAAACTGGGTGCCAGTCAAATGCAAATGCATCCGTCCCTCGCGAACTACCGTCGTCAGTTCGATCGCATGATGATTTACGCTGAAGCTGTGCTGTCCAAGCTTGATGGCACGATTGCCGTCGCTTAGCAACTCCCGTCGATCTCGCTGCTGACGAACCGAATCATCGGCAATCGTCTTAAGCCTCGACAGCACATCTTCGCGGCGAACGGAATCACCGAGCTCGAGCAATTGATCGGCGATGCGTCGAACCTTTTCGACCATTAGGTCTGAGGCAAAGTAGGAGCTTAGCTCAGCCAGTTCGTCGATACGCGCAGTCTTGGAGCCAATACCAGCCAGGATTCTGTCTGCTGCAGCCACAAGCGTGTTGGCACGCCGCGTGCGAACCTCAACCAACTGCTGTCGTTTGCTTTCGAAAGTATCGCAAATGGACTGACGTTTCTCTGTCAAACGTAGCAGCAGAGTCTCCGAGTCCGCATAACGGCCCTCCAGTTCCTCGATTTGCATCAGGACTCGCGTTAAGGCGGCATCGACTTTCTCCGGCAAATCTGCTGTATCAAGAACGCCCGCCGTAGACTGATCGAGTAATTTCGACTGCGACGCGAAATCCGCTTCCATCTCGCTAGTTGTTAAATCGCGAAGCCGCATACGCAAAGTGGATCGGCCACGATTGAGCTGCGAGAGGCAGTCACCAACGCCATCGATGATCGTGGTCCGTTGGGCCAAGTCATCGATTTTGAGCTGCGAGATCGTTTCGATCAGCAGTTCCAACGAACTTCCTATCTTTTCAAACTCGCTATCGAGTTGTTTGCCGGTGGCGGACGTGGTAATCGATGGTATTGACGTGGTGAGATTCTCGATTTGCAGATCGAAGGGTTGCAACGACTTGGGTGATAGCAAAAACTGCACACAACGGACACCCAACCGATCAGCCGCTTCGACCAGTTGCGACTCGATCTGCTCGACCTCCGTCAGTTCGATGTATCGCAATTCACGAAGCTGGACGGCAGCTCCACGTTGAGTTCGAATGGCAGCAAGCTTGTCAACGAAGTCGTTGATACGTTCGAAACGAGCTCGATCAATGGTCTTCAGTAACTCCACTGTGTCAGCCTGTGTCTTGGCGAGCGACGTCGAGGTTTCTTGGCGAGCGCGAACTACCTTCTCGAACTCGTCGACCGCGGCGGTTGCCGCATCTCGAATCTTGCGGACTGGCTCGGAAAGGACAAAGACTTCGTCGCGATCTAGCCAGAAATAGCCGTCGAGTACATCGGCGGCGCGCTTGGCCAAATCTGCGTATAAGTCGGCGTACGATTCATCTTTGTCGATCAGGCTTAGTAGTTCTTGGCATTCGGCCATTCCTCGCACGAGATCGTGATTGCCGATCTTGAATAACAACGACTCGGACTGAACCGTTGGGCGGTAATCGGGACCGATAAAAGGTGTCTGCCAGACTTGCAGGGCATGGTGTTTTTGAGGCGTGTCCCCTGCACGCATCGAGATCATAACGCCATCGTGACGAAACGCCTGACCATGACAGATCATAGGCGTATCGACTTCTTGGCGGATCAAGTTGTAGCGAAGTTGCAGGTACGTCCCCGAAGCCGCGTGGTAGAACAGGTAAAGAAAATCTTCACCGTTCGGTGATTTCCTCAACCGATCGAATGCTAGTTCCGTAAGTCCATGGTCAAAGAGCTTCGCAATCCCGGTTTGCAAAACGAATCCGTTCGGAAAAATGATGCCATAGTCGTCGGGAAGTAGGCTGCAGGCGGATCCTATCGAGTCGAGCCGCTTCACTTCGGTGCGTTTGGTGCTAAAAACCAGGTAGCGATAGTCTCGCTCCTGGTAGGGCCTGATCTTGAGAAGAACTAAATTGCCAACGATCGCATAGAATGTTTCTGCGTCATCCAGCGTTTGATCAGGGCTGTCCACCGGTTCACGATAGATCCCAAGTCCATCTTCGGTATTGTCCTCAACTTTGATAGTGAGGTCGCCATGAACACAGTCCACGAAAAGCTTTTCTTCGATCGAAATATGGGGGTGAGCGCCGTGTCGATGGCTTTCTCGTGAAGCTCGTTTCCATAGGAATGCATGTTGTGCCGGAGCCCGAACGTCGGCTTCACTGCGATTGTCGACGTATCGCAACGATTGACCCTCGAGCGTCCATTTGAACGCTTTGAAACTGGTTGTGGTTTTGCCAGTTTGGAAAACCATGTAGAGCAATGGGCCATTCTGAAAGAATCGCAGGAAGGTCGCATTGCGATAGTACCGATAAAGTTCCTGGAAATCTCGTCGGAAGGCTTCACTGAGCAAGGGCTCCAAGGAGTCCTGACGCGCTTGCTGGCCATCGAATCGATAGTAAGCGAAAACATCGCTGGGATGGATCTCAGTTTTGAGACCGAACTGTACGTTGTAGCCTAAGAGAATATGAGTTTCGGTTGCGAAGAGGTCGCGAGGGATGCAATTGTGGTCGGTAGTAACGTGCGCGGTCGAGTTCAATCGCGTCTGAATATTTCCGAAGACTGCAGCTCGTTCGGCATGCAGCTTTTCAAACCGCTGGCGGAGCTCGCTAGCCGCCTCACGCAAGCGGTTGCGAAGCACTTCATAGGTCCCGGAGGCCAGGGCGGATTCGGTCATTGAACTTTCAGACGTTGGGCCATTACAAACAGGGAACAGTGGTTTTCATCTAATATTAGCTTGGAACGGGAAGGTTGCCAGAAATACCGTGAAAAGTAGTGAGGTAATTGAACAGGCGGAAAACGGTGGCGACTTAGGCTCGGCCTTGCGAATAATGCCAGACATAACTTCCTGAAAGATCACGGCCGGGACCGCCGTGCCACAATTGGGACTCTTCTTGATAGAATACGGAAAAATCCATGACCCATCGTAAACGTTCTCTAGCCGTTGTAGGGAATACAATCGACGGAATGCAATCGACCCCGTAAAAAACTGGAAGAGTGACTGAATGATTCGACGCGCCATTCCGCCGTGGTTATTTTGGCTTCTTGCAATAGGTGGCGTTGCGTTTCTGCTGGGGGCCTATGAGATGGTCTCCGCTAGGCAAACTCGCATCAATCCGCTGCAATCGACTATTCCATCCTTTGAAAAACTAGGGGAAGGGCTCAAGCAGATTTTTCGGCCCCAGGGTCTGCCTGAGAATCCGAAGCCACCCATGTTCTGGGTCGACATACGCGCGACTCTTTGGCGTTTGTTCATGGGTATGGGATTTGGCGTTGCGGCATCCGTCGTTGTTGGGGTGCTGATGGGCGCCTATCGTTGGATCGAAGCTCCGTTGGGTCCAGTCGTTATGTTTTTGTCCAAGGTACCTCCTACGGCCATGATGCCCATCTACTTTGCCCTTGTGGGAACCGACCAGAAGATGTTTACATCGATGGTGGCGCTTGGAATCTTTTTTACGATGACTCAATCCATCTACCAAGCCGTCCGACAAGACGTCAGCGACGAAGCGATCAACAAAGCATACACGCTTGGCGCTTCTGAGTTCGAGGTCATATACGAAGTGATCTGGAAGCAAATCTTGCCGAAAATCATCGATGGTATACGGTTGCAGATCGGACCTGCCATGGTCTTTTTGTTGGCCGCAGAGATGGTGGTTGGGAACGCGGGGTTAGGATACCAAATCCGAATGCAGTCCCGTATTTTGAATATGAGCATTGTCTACGTGTACTTGGCAATACTCGCCTTCGTAGGCTTGATCGCGGAATGGGGACTCGCCACGTTACGCAAAAAACTTTGCCCATGGTATGTCGACTAAGCCGAAGAGAATAGGACAAACGTTTGTGAGCGAATTTGCGTTAGAAATTAAAGCATTGAGTCATGTGTTCGGTTCTTACCGAGTGCTCGACAATATTAATTTGCAAGTGCTGCCAGGCCAAATTGTGGCGGTGGTGGGACCTAGCGGGTGCGGCAAAAGCACCCTGCTCAGGGCCATTTTAGGAACCGATCCGCCAACCCATGGCGAGATCCTGACCGATGGGACGCCGGTCTGTGGCCCAACTCGCAATGTTGGGATCGTCTATCAAAATTATGCCCTCTACGATTTCATGTCCGCAGAAAGGAATGTTGGCTTTGGGCTAAAGATGGATGAAACCACGATGTGGATGCGTTTCTTCCAGACCCGAAAGTATATTGCCAAACGCAGAGGCCACATAAAGAAATCGCTCGAATTCCTTCGCGTCGTAGGACTCGCTGACGCGTGTGGTAAGTATCCACGTGAAATGTCCGGTGGGATGAGGCAGCGAGTCGCGGTCGCACAGGCCTTTATCATGCGTCCGAAAATCGTGCTGCTCGACGAACCCTTCGGCGCACTGGACGAAGCCATGCGAGAGGATTTGCAGATAATGCTTTTGCGCTTCTATCAAGAGAACTTGATCGCAAAAAAAGAAGGACGCCGTCCCGAGTATACTATACTTATGGTAACGCACGAGTTGAACGAAGCCATCTACGTAGCCGATCGAGTGATTGGACTGTCACGTTTTCACACGAACGGTAACCAAGGTGCTGCGATTGTGTATGACCGACCTTGTCCGATTTTCCATCCGGATAACCCTCGTGACTTCTCCAAATTTGTGGAGCAACGCGAAGAGCTTCGGAAGGCAGTTTTTGACGAAGAATATATCAAGGATCGAGATAAGTACGTCACCTTTTGGAAAGAACTGGCGGCACTGGCCAATAGCGTGGCCGGAGTCTGAAGCTCATTGTCGCCTTTCGCTCCGCGAAAGTGCGCTTTTTGAACGCACTTTTGCGGAGCAAAAGGCGACAGATCTAGTGTCGCCGCGCCCTGATTGGACAAATCCTTGGCCAATTAGCTTAAGACTCCGGCAATCCTGTTGCCAGGTACTTACTTAGAGGATTGAACAAGTTGCGATTCGGATGATACTGGAACTTCGAAAACAGTGTGCATTTGAAAACTGGATTGACTCCTTTCAACGAAACTACTCGTGTTTGAATTCGCTTCGTCGTTAATAGCTGCACCGGTTCTGCCTGCAACCATCCTGCTTGGGGTTCTACTCGTTTGGAGCTTAATGACTATCGTCATTGGAGGCTTGGATAGCCATGTCGCAGCGTCGTGGCATCTCCACAATCCGTTTTCCGAAGGGCCGTTTTCCGGAGGGCCGTTTTCCGGAGGGCATGGAGATGGGGACGGCTTAAGTCACACGATTTCGCATGCGCTCGGTGATGCCATGGGCACGGTAGTCCTAGCGCCAGCCAATTGGCTGAATTTGAAGCAGCTACCGATTGTCTTGTGGGCTGGGATTTTCACACTCGCATGGTGGTCCTTTTCCATTTTGATCTGGGTGACTTTCGATTCCACCTTCTTCAACAATCCGGGCTTTGTTGCGGTCGGCGCGATGATACTTCGAAACCTCACTTTAGGATTGCTAAGTACTAAGTTGATCACGCAGCCCATGCGAGGTTGGTTTGATACCAACGAATTGACGTCCGTTTCGTTGGTCGGACAAGAAGCTGAAATCAGTTCGTTCGATGCTACCCCTGAGAACGGGCAAGTCAAGTACAAGACCAGTGGTGCACCATTGCTGTTGAATGTTCGAACCGATGGGCCGCATTTGCCGAAAGGCACTCGTGTCTGGCTAACTCATTACGACACACAAAAACGCATCTACATTGTTTCCGCCACGACGACTACCTCGAAGATTTCCTCCACTGGATCCAAGCAATGACTATTATAGTTACGATCATTTCGATTGTTTTTGCCGTATTGATATTCATCGTTTCGCTCGCCATCGTAGCCGGCAAATTTTACGTGAAGGTGGGCCCAGACGAAGCCATCGTCAAGACCGGCATGGGAGGCCTGAAGGTAGTCATCGATGGCGGCGCGCTCATTTGGCCCGTCATACATCGCTATGAAAAAATGGATCTAACGCTCAAGAGCTTCGAGATCGCCAGAGAAGGATCGGCGGGTCTTATCTGCAAAGACAATATTCGTGCTGATATCAAAACGGCCTTCTTTATTCGTGTCGACAAAACAGCCGACGAAATCAAAGAGGTCGCACAGTCCATCGGCTGCAAACGGGCTTCCCAAATCGAAACGATGCGTGAACTGTTCGATGCCAAATTCTCGGAAGCCCTTAAGACGGTTGGAAAGCAGTTCGAGTTTGTTGAACTGTACGACAAACGGGACAAGTTTAAGAACGAAATCTTGAAGGTCATCGGAACAGACTTAAACGGTTATCGATTGGACGATTGTGCCATCGACTATTTGGAACAAACCCGGCTCGAACTATTGAACCCCAACAACATCCTAGATGCCGAAGGGATCAAGAAGATCACCGAATTGACTTCCAATGAAAAAATCAAGGAAAACCACTTTACTCGCGAACGAGAAAAGACCCTAAAAAAGCAAGATGTAGAGGCTCAAGAAGCTATTCTCGAACTAGAGCGTCAGCGTATCGAAGCGACCGAACGTCAAAAACGCGAAGTGGCGGAAATCCAAGCAAGGGAAAATGCTTCGGCAACCAAATCACGTGAGGAGAACCGATTGGAAGGGGAACGGGCAAGAATCACTGCCGACGAAGAAATCGGGATCGCAACACAGAATAAAGACCGAACGATTCTTGTCGCTCAGCGAAATAAGGAACGTACCGACGGCGTCGAACTCGAACGCATCCAGCGAGATCGTCAGTTGGAAGTCACCGAACGCGAACGCGTTGTTGGATTGGCAATCGTGGAAAAAGACAAGGCACTCGAGACCGAACGTCGCAATATCCAAGAAGTGATTCGCGAGCGAGTCATGGTCGAGAGATCAGTGGTCGAGGAAAAGCAAAAGATCCTTGATACCGAAGCGTTTGCGGCGGCGGATCGCACCAAACGCGTTGAAGTCACCGCAGCGGAAATGGCAGCAGAACAGTCCTTGGTCAAAGAAATCAAAGCCGCGGAAGCAGCTCTCAAGTCGGCCGAAAGTCAAACAGCTCAGATTCGACTCGAAGCAGAAGCGGGGCGTGATCAGGCCGAAAAGAAATCCGAAGGAATGAAATTAATGGCAAACGCTTCCCGTGCCGACTTTGCCGCTCAGGGGCTAGCGGAGGCGGAAGTCATGCAGGCCAAAGCAACAGCCACTCAAGATCAAGGGTTAGCCGAAGCCAGAGTGCTCCGTGAAAAATACACGGCCGAAGCTCAAGGGATTACCGAAAAGGCAAATGCTATGAAGATCCTCGATACCGTTGGCAAAGACCATGAGGAATTCAAGCTTCGACTCGACAAAGAAAAGCAAATTGAGATTGCAGCGATATCCGCTCAGAAATCAATCTCGGAAAGCCAAGCGTTGGTTTTGAGCGAAGCCCTTCGATCGGCCAAGATCGATATCATCGGTGGCGATGGCCAATTCTTCGATCAGATAAGCGCTGCGGTTCAAGGCGGGAAGGCCATCGACCGATTTGTTCTCAGTTCCAAGGTCGCTACCGATATTAAAGATACGTTCTTCACCGGCAACCCGGAACAATTCAAGGAGCGGCTCGGCGGGCTCTTGGAACAATTTCACTTGGACTCAGGGGATATCAAAGACCTGAGTGTCGCAGCTCTCATCGCCAAACTCCTCTCAAACGGCGGCACCGACGGAGTACGAAATCAGTTGGTCCAATTGCTCGGGTTGGCGGGAACGCTCAATCTGGCCGATAAACAAGTCGGTAAAGTGGTTGGCTAGTGTGCATTTTGGAGTGCGGAAATTCATTTCCGCTTTAAGAGCATCGTCCGGTTTAGCAACCCTCCCTCTGGGAGGGTCTCGCGAAGCGAGGGGAGGGTGAAGTACTAGAAGCAGTTGTATAAGTCAGTTCACCCTCCCCGGCCGTTGGCCGACCCTCCCGGAGGGAGGATAACTTTCGTTGAGAATCTCTGAGCAAAAATCCGGACGGTCTCTTAAGATGAGTAGGTAAAAGAAAGTCCAAGACTCAATTTTTCTGAATTTCAGCCCCACTTGATGAATAAATCATTCTCCGCTCGACTCTTTGCAAGTGGACCAGTATTTGACGACGCTCCAGTAAGGATTCGAAACTGTGGCGGCGGTGCCTGACAGACCTCTTGACCCAGCAACGGTCGCAGAATGCCATTTGGCTTTCTCGAAAATGCTTGAAAGGTACGCCTGGGCAATCGTTCGGGATTGGTCTCTGGCTGCAGATGTGGTCCAAACAACCTTTGCAGCACTTTCCCGATTTGGAGGCGATGTCGCACCGGAAGCACGAAAAAGCTGGCTTTTTAGTGTCGTTCATCGCGAGGCCATCCGAGTCCGGGAACGTCAGAAACCTTACAACCAACCAAGTGAAAATTCGGCATCCGCCGTTTATGAGTCACAGGCAAGCTACGAAGTAAACCCGCTATCAAAAATGGCGGAACAAGAAGAGATTGAGCAACTAACCAAGCGAATCGGAAATCTTCCAAAAGAGCAGCAACAGGTTTTGAGGCTCCGATTTTTTGAAAACATGACCTTCGCAGAAATCGCAGAAGCAATGCAAATTCCAATCGGAACGGCATTGTCCCGAATGCGATTGGCGCTGGCTCGATTGCGAGCTTCGTCCAGCCAAAGCGAGAACGAAAAATAGAACGGAACATTATAATGGCAAACTTAGAAACCGAATCCAACACGTCGCAAATGCATCTAGACGCCATGCTCTATTTGCTCGGCGACCCAGTTCTCGATCGAGACGCCTTCGAAGCGAGATTGGCCAACGATACCCAGCTTGCTGAAATTCTCGCGGATGCGGTTACGGTTTTTCAGTCCATGCGAAAGGCCGAGTTCGAAAAACAATGCGTGGCCCCGACGACCCGGGCTTCCGTCCATTCTTTCCACCACTGGCAATCGATTCCGGTGATTGCTGCTTCGTTGCTGATCTTTGGCTTCATAGGTTGGCAAACGATAAAATCGATGCGTTCTCATTCAAAGAAAATCGCGATGAACAGCGTGGTATGGGCGTGGGGAGAGCTGCAAACCGACAACTCGGATTTTCAGCTAAGCCGAGACCTTGGCGATAGCGATTTTGAACACACTTTAGCAATGCTTGAGCCAACCAGCGATAGCGACGTTCCCGAGTGGCTTGTCTTGGCAACCGCTGCCAACGTGCAGGGTACTGCGGATCTAGAGGATGGAAAGGTACTTATCCAGTGAAGCTTTCCAACGATCCTAAATTTGGAGTGCTGGGATTCATCCCAGCTTTAAGATTCTGCTGCATATCGATTATGACGATCGTCTACCTCGTATCTGCTCCAACCCTAGCCCAAAAGGATTCCACGTCTGCCGAAGTTCCGTCTCAACCCACTTTCGAGCAGCTCGAATCCGATGCCATTTTATTTGTTCAAGAGCACCATCCCGAGTTGGTCTCACTTTTGCAATCGCTCAAAGCCATGCGTCAAAAGGCGTATGAAATGGCGATTCGAGACATCGTCCGCACAAAGAAAAGGCTCGAAACGCTCGCCAAACGAGAGTCGGAAATGCACGCGATGGAACTGGATGCTTGGAAGCTGAAATCGAAAATAGACTTGCTTGTCGCCAAAGGAATCGCTCGCGACAAATCGTTTGACACCGTCGTCTTGCGCGACCTGCTGAAGCAACAAGTTGAGAACCAAAAGAAACGTTGGAAGGTTGAGCAGTCTACTTTGGCAAAGCGACAACAGCAAATTGGTGACCTGCTCTCAAAAACCGAGGGACATGAAGAAGCAAAGATCGATCAACAGTTGTCGGCGCATCTAAAAATCGTAGACAACAAGATTGGCAAAACAAAAAAGCTAAAGCAAGAACTGAAAACGACCAATGAGGGCAAGCTAAAACCTTGAATCCTTCCTGCCTAACACTGAGATTCGGAAGTCACAGAGAAGAGTCTATGAAACGAATACCCACTACTATGCAAATTTACCTGCGCCAGTTCATCCAATTGATTGCCGTCATTGCGATGTTATCGCTCCCATCGTTCGCGGAGGTTCCGATCGCGCCCCTAGAAACGCGATTTCGGCCGAACTCGGATGGCATTTCCGAAACAACGGAAGTCCCTGATTTTCAGAAACACGTTTCCCCACTGCTGGGTCGTTTGGGGTGCAATGGTCGCGCATGCCATGGGTCTTTCCAAGGCCAAGGGGGCTTTACACTCTCCCTATTTGGTTATGACTTTGATGCCGACCTTAAGGCGTTGCTCGACAAAGACGCTGGTCGAGTCGATGCAAAAACGCCACTAGACAGCAAGGTCTTGACCAAGCCTGTCGACGCGGACATGCACGAAGGAGGACAGCGATTCAAGAAAGACGGTTGGGAGTATTGGGTGCTGCGAAAGTGGATTGAGGCCGGAGCGCCCAAAACAAACGCGTCGCAAAAAGGGAGCGTACTGAAACTCGTTCGGCTAGAAGTTTTGCCGCTTGAAATCAACTTTACAGCTAAAGATGAGACCCAGTCCATGCACGCGATCGCCATTTGGGAGGACGGTTCGCAAGAGGACGTCACCTCCCTCTGCCGTTTCGTCAGCAATGACACATCGATCGCCAAAATCGATGAAAAGGGACTCGTGACTTGCGGTGAATCGGGGGACACGCATGTCGTCGTTTCTTACGACAACGCCGTTGTGCCAGTGAGTGTGCTTCGCCCGATCGGAAAGACCGGTCAGCTCCAGCAACAAATTGCGAATGCGAATACAGAAATCGACAAGCTGGTTCTAAAGAAACTTGACAAATTGGGCATCACACCGTCGGGTGAAGCGACGGACGCGGAATTCTTTCGACGCATATCGCTGGACGTGGCAAGCACCTTGCCGACGTCGGATCAAGTCCGAAAATTTTTAGACGATCCCTCACCGGATAAGCGAGCCAAGGTCATCGAGACCGTTTTGGATTCGCCCGGCTATGCCGCTTGGTGGACGACGTTCCTTTGTGACATGACCGGTAACAACGATGATCAGTTGAAGAACTTTTTGCCGTTGCCACAGTATGCAAGCCAACACTGGTACCAATGGATTTATGCTCGCGTGGCAAAGAACGTGCCCTATGACCAAATCGTGGAAGGGATTGTTACAGCCGTCTCGAGAGAACCCGACGAAAGCTATACAGACTACTGCGAGAAGATGACCAGTATTTGCAAGGATGAATCGGGAAAGAGCTTTGCAGACCGTAGCGACATGATGTACTACTGGGCTCGGCAAAACCAGAAAACTGCAGAGGAAAAAGCCATTTCCTTCGCTTATGCATTTTGCGGTGTACGCATCCAATGCGCTCAATGCCACAAACATCCGTTTGACCAATGGTCCAAGCAAGACTTCGACCAGTTCGAGCGACTATTCGATGGAGTCGTGGCAAACCAAAACAGCTACATGCCAACTTCCAAAGACGACGTAGACAAAATGACCGCCGAACTTGGATTGGCAAAATCACTCAAGGGAAACGAACTCCGGAAAAAGCTGCAAGAAGTTGTGAAAGACGGCAAGACGATTCCATTCCCTGAGTTGTATGTGCGTGAAAGCAAACCAGCCGCAAACAAAGAAAAAGACAAGAATGCCAAAAGGAAAGTTACCGCAACGAAGCTGCCACAGGCTCGCCTGCTTGGTGCTGAGTATGTCGATCTGTCGATCGTATCCGATCCTCGCGAACCCCTGATGGAATGGCTGCGACGAAAAGACAATCCTTATTTTGCCAAGGCCATCGTCAATCGTATCTGGGCACACTATTTCCAAACGGGAATCGTCAATCCACCGGACGATCTCAATTTGGCCAACGCACCGAGCAATGCCGAGCTGCTTGATTACTTGGCAGATGGGTTTATTGAAAATCACTATGATCTCAAATGGTTGCACCGTACGATCCTTGGTTCGGCGACCTATCAACGCAGTTGGCAGACGAACGAAACCAACTTGCTAGATCGCCGCAATTTTTCTCATGCATTGTTGCGAAGATTACCCGCAGAGACAGCGTATGACGCCCTGCGAATTGCTTTGTCGGATTCCGAGCAAGCGATATCGTTGTGCAACTTGGAAAGTGAACGAGCTATGACCATGGCGGGAGCCAGCGCTCAAAACAAGGGTGGCAAGAATGCTCTCTCGAATTATGCGTTAACCGTGTTTGGACGGTCGATTCGCGAAAGCAATTGCGACTGCGATAAATCCAGTGACCCTAGCTTGCTTCAGACGGTCTTCATTCGTAACGATGCGGATGTTTTGAAGGCCATGAACGACCCAAAGCACAGTTGGCTAGCCCAGGTTGCCAAACAATACAACCTCTCGCCAACACGCGGAAATGGTCCTGATCCTGCTCCACCGCGCATGGACAAAAAGGATACTCGCACGGTCGATGCCCTGGATCGTGAAGTTCGGAAATACAAAAAGCAGCTTGAGCTCCAAACTGAAAAAGAGGGCAATGAAAAAGCCATCAAAGCCATTAAGTCAAGCTTGGCGTTGGCTGAGAAGCGCCTAAAAGAATTGAATGCAGCCAAAGTCGAATCGTCCGATCAAGAATCAACGACGCTTGCCATTTACTCGGACAAGCCACCGGCCAAATCCGACAATGGATTGAGCGACGAAAACGCAACAAAGGTAGTTGAGGAAGTTTATCTTCGAACCCTTTCACGATTGCCAACTTCGTTTGAACTTGAGAAATCAAGAAATGCAATCGCCGTAGCGGAGAACCCCCTCAACGGTATCAGCGACGTTCTTTGGGTGTTGATCAACTCGAAAGAGTTCATCTTGAACCATTAAACGTAGTCGCGTCTCTCCGAGACGCGACTCCACGGCGTCTCGGTGAGAGGCAGCTAAGTGAAAACAAGATTTGAGACAGAGCCTAGCTAGCCTAGGCGACTGTTCTGCGGTCGACAAACTCGAACTTATCAGAAACTCCCATAAGGAATCCATAATGTCCATTCATGACTACTGCGACGGAATCAAACGACGTGACTTCATTCGGGTCGGTGCACTATCCGCCAGCACGTTTACGTTAGCAAACTATTTGAAGATGGCTGAAGCTGGTCAGGTAAAAGATGGGCATGCCACCTCCGGGATCTTCATCGATCTCAATGGTGGACCATCGCATCTCGACACGTTTGATCCGAAGCCGGACGCTCCCGAAGGTATTCGTGGCGACTTCAAGACGATTCCAACAGGTGTTGCAGGCGTGCACATTTCGGAACAACTGCCCAAAATGGCTAAGAGTTTTGATAAGTACGTGATTCTGCGAGGTGTTTCGCACACCCTCGCTGCTCACAAGCTAGGTAGCGAATACGTTAATACAGGTAGTCGGCCACTGGCTTCGCTTGAGTATCCTGGCTACGGCGCGGTGCTTTGCAAAGAACGGCCAGTTCAATCCGATATCCCTCCTTTTGTCGCAATTCCCAACAGTGGTCAGCGCGCAGGCTTCTTGGGAATTCAATACGCACCGATGAACACTGGAGCGACTCCGAAAGCCGGCCAGCCCTTCAACGTCCGCGGAATCAGTCTCGGTGCTGGAGTTACGGTGGAACAGTTGGATCGACGCCAGAATCTCTTGCACGATCTGGACAAAACGTTTGCATCAATGGAGGGGCACGACCAGTTACTGACTGGACTGGACCGCTTTAGCGACAAAGCGTATTCGATGTTGACCAGCGAGCGCGCTCGCTATGCATTCGACGTTTCTAAAGAAGCTCCTTCGTTCGCAGCCCAGTTCGGGTCGGACCCGTTCGAACAGAGTTGCTTGCTGGCGGTCCGGCTTATCGAATCCGGTGTCCGATTTGTATCCCTTTCGGTCGGTGGTTGGGATAACCACACCGACATCTTCAATAACCTCAAGACCAAGCTGTTGCCGAAGTTCGACGGCGGTGTTTCGGCGCTGCTGAATGGACTGGAACAGAAGGGGCTGCTCGGTTCGACTTCTGTGATGGTCACCGGCGAGTTCGGACGCACGCCAAAGATCAATACGCGTGCTACGTTAGGTGGCCGCGATCACTATCCGCGTTGCATGTTCATGTTGATGGCTGGCGGCAAGATTCGCGGCGGTCAAGTGATCGGACAGAGCGACGAAACCGCCGCTGGTCCGGCCAATGATGCCATTTCGCCAAGCGACGCCGCAGCCTCCTTTTATCACAATTTGGGAATCGATCCCAAGCAAGAATACAAAACCGAAACCGGGCGTCCGATCACGTTGGTCCGGGACGGTAACATCATTCCACAATTGTTCGCTTAGTCGTTTCCACTCCTGTTTTCCATTTCCTTCAAAGGGTTCGCACATGAAGAAGTCCATCCTTTCCCTCCTCGCCGTCGCAGCCATTCTTGTCAATTCCGCTTCCTTGAACGCACAAGAAAAAGGAGGCAAGACGGATCCAGCCAAGGCGATGGTAACCCAGTTCATGAAACAACTTGAAAAAGCCGAACTGAAAGACGAAGAGACGGCCAAGATCAAAGACATGTTTGAGAAGGTCGCAAAGGAAGTTGCTGCAAAACGCTCTCAAAGCGGAATCACTGCCGACATCCTCAAGAAGAGAACAGAAGCGTCCAAAGCCGCGAAAGAAGCGGGTAAGAAAGGCAAGGAGTTGCAAGCTGCAGCCGAAGCAGCCATGGGCTTGACCCCGGATCAAACCAAAGTCTTCAAGGAAACAGAAGAGACGCTAGGGAAAGTTCGCGTTGAGATCGGCAAGTTGCTGACCGCGGAACAACTCGCCAAGATGCCTGAGCAAGCTCAAAACGCATTCAAAGAAAAGTCAGGCAAGGGCAAGAAGGCAAACAAGTAAGCCGCCCGAACGAACGCGCACGCTTTGTCATTGTCGCCTTTCGCTCCGCGAAAGTGCGCTTCGTCAATGCAGTTTTGCGAATGGCTCGGCGAGACAATGACATAAAAGCAATTTTCATCGTTTGTTGCCAGTCCGCGAAAAACAACAAGCATCCTTCAGATCGATATGCTACAAAATAGAGTGTGAAGTCGAGTGGGAGCACCCACACACTCAATTTGCGAATCTGTAAGGGTAAGTATTGAAAATGTCGGACTGGCGAGGAGGAAATGAAAAGGGCGGGAGAAAATCACCCGAGGACAGGACCCCGAGGAAGCTACCGGTTATCCCCCCCTTAGAAAAATCTCCGTCTAAGAGTAAGGATTGGCGAGCGAAATCAAAACGTGCCGTTGCTGGCTCATCTGCTGGAGAGCGTTCATGGACAGGCGGAACCGCCACTCCTGCTCCCAAAACGTTCATTCTGAAAAAGTCGGCTATCGTTGGATTGCTCGGTCTGATCATTTTCGGGTCGATCATCACCTTCGTCATCGTTATTTTACGACGCAACCCAAAGCTTCCTCTGATTGTGAGTTCCTCTCGAATTTATGGCGTGCGAGATCTTGGTGAGAACGCATACAGTTCTCAAACGCTGCAACTTGGAAAGATTATACCAACCAATAATATTTCTCCGTCGATTCCGAACCCAACTTTTCAGGAACAGTTTCTAAAGGAGGTTGGACGGAATGAGAACTGGATCAAGAGCTATTCTGAGATGAAGTCAACCGGATTGGCTTCCTCCGGAAGCTTTCAAGGCGGAGGGCCCGGAAAGAATATTACGGCGTACTTCGTTAGTTGTTTCATTGCAAGGGCAACGGATTCCGAAGCCAGTGAATGGCTTTTGGTTGCTGAGAATGATGATCCCTACGGTTCGAAAAGTGACCAACGCGGATTGCCAATCGGAAAATTTCTGGAACGGGTCGCAAAACAGACAAAGCCAAGATGCTTTGCGTGGGTTGTGCTAGATGTAAAACAACCTCCTGTCGTTGCCAATCTGGGTGATCTAGCGTTTCCATTCCACGCATTCGAGCAAGCGTTTCGAAGTCTCGAAAGCGCATTGCAAGACAAACTAATTCTCTCGTTGCCCTGCGATGAAGCACAAGAGAGTTGGATGGCGCCGGAGTTCTCAAACTCCGTGTTTGCACACTATTTTCTCCAGGGAATCGCTTCGGGGTTTGGCACCTCCGAGAAAGTCTTCACGTTGGAAGGGTTTGAGCATCAGTTATCAGACAATGTCCGCCGTTGGGTTGCCATGCATCGCGTCGCGCATCAAACCCCTAAATTTTTGATGTCGGAAAACACGGTCAAACGAAAGTCATCGATCAAACTGTTTGAAACGACCGGAGTTAAAAAAGATGATTTTGTCGCAACCGGAACCTCGAAGCAACAGCTTGCGGACAAGTTCCAACAGATCGACAAGCTTTGGGAAGATTTTGCGAAGCTTCGATCGTGCAGTCGCTGGGACCCGCTTGCTTATGCGGAGATTGAATCTCAACTCATCCTGATGGAAGATCTTGCAGAAAACAATGCCAGTCCTGCCGTTTGGCCCGACTATCTTAATCAAGCGGGTCAGAATATTGACAAACTAAGAGCGAGCGCGACGTTTGCTCGGCGAGCTAGTTTGGTGGAAGCGAAATCACATAGCCTTGTTCGGCCTTGCAATTTCTTTTCATCGGGAGTTCTTGCCGAATCGAATTCCTCGGAGACGCCTTGGTTGTCCAATCCACCGTTTTGGCAATCAGGGGCGCAAGGAACCGGTAGCGACCCGAAGCCGGAATTGGCGAAACTATCGAGAAATGATCGATGCTTGCAGGTTTGGAGTGTCATGGAGAAATATGCGAAAGCCAACGAGGCGAATGGATGGGCACGCGCGTTCACAAAGGTAAAAATGGCGAGTGCCTTAGCATACATAGGATCGCCTGAGGGAAATGACGATAACGAGTGGTTGGAAATCCAAATCCTAAAGATCTTGTTGGATGAAGTCGATTGGGAGAACGCGACCGAAAAGTCGGCAAGCGAGGCCAACGAAGCCGTCGCCAAATCCATTGCCGCGTTTTCTGAACTTCAAGCAATTGCGTCGTCTCCCAACGCCGAACTGAGTTGGTGGACCGAACAACGATTGACGGGACTCGATCGAGATTTCCTCCAAGCCTTCGATCATTTGATCGCTAATCAATTCGATCTCTGCATAAAGAAACTCGAAACACTAGCGAGCCCGCTGTCGGGGCTCAGGAAAATGAAAGACCAACTCGATGCTGGTATGGAAAGTCGTGATCTCGCCTTTGGAATGGCGCCTCATGCTTTGGCGGCTCTCATGCGGTTGCATCGGTATGTTGCGGACACCTCCACCAAGGATCAAACGAGATCGGAATCGCAGTTCGAAACGCTCGCCAAGGAGCTGGGAGATGCAATTCGAATCGCGGTCGAAACGAAGAACTTTTTGTTGAATCCCGATACTGCCGTTATTCCATCGAGCATCGGTCCGAATGTCAAATTGGATACCGTAATCGCTGAGTTGAACAAAGAGTTTGCATCTCAAAAAGGTCTTGCAAAACGGGATGCGGAGACGATCCGCAACTGCCGCATCGCGCTGCGTTGGCCTATGCTATCGGTGGACACGCGGAAGGAATTTCACTCTCAGTTGGCTAGTTACTATGAAAAGGTCAAGGAAGAGCCTCGTTTCAATAGCAACTTAACGGGCGATGGCCGGGAGGATGCAATCACTGCCATTTCACACCGCACACCGCATACGATTGCCGATGTTTTTAATAGTCGACTCAAAGAAATTCGTGAGAGCGACTTGTTTTCTACGATCGCAGAACGGGACTTACGGGTCGGTTTGAGCGCGAGATTTGCTGGGTCGCCTACATCGCTCGCCAAGGAATTGTGGCGAGATATTTACAATACGAACTACAGCGCGCGCATTCAAGCGGGCGCTTATGGACAACGCGCTTCGGCCAATTGTGTTGATGAGAACGAGTGGCCATGGAATGCGGTCGTGCAGTTTCAACGGCTCAGCCAAGCCAATTACAACCGCGTACAAATACAACGACTATACCTGTCGCGTTGGGGGGATGGCGATCTCAATGTTCCTCGCAATAACAAATATTATTTCCAAAGGATTGCAAGCCAGTACCAACGCCCTCGCGATGTGCTTAGTCCATTCCCTCTCGCATCGAGGGCGATTGACACAGATCCCGAATCTTTGAATCGACTCGAAGAACTGGCTTACCATCAAATCAAAGACATCGAATTAAGACTATCGGCGACAGCCGTTGAGTCGGGCGCGATTCCCGAACGCTGGAGCAAGGTACGTGTCGACTTGAAGACGCTGCCCTGGCAAGCCATGGCTGCTATCAAACTAGGTAGACCCTTGCGTCAGCCTTTTTCGCCAAGTTCGAAAAAATTAGCTCAATCGCTGAGTCTAGATCAACCTAGCTCCTCAAGCGAGCTGCAGCTTCCTTCAGCATCGGTGGGAGAGGACAAACTCTCTCTCTCGCTGCGCGGTCATTTTCATGACTATCCCATTCCTTTGCCGACGCCCAAAAACAGCTACCAAATCACCTTTGATCGTGTGGCGAGAAAAGATTCGACGCTTCGGGTAACCGCCAAGAATTCAGAGCCTATTACGGTTTGGATCCTTTTGGATTGTTCCGCTTCGATGAAGGAATCGCATGCTGACGCGAAGAAAACCGTATCGAGTCTCCTCCGTGAAATTCAACAATTAAACTTGACTGAGGAAAATCCAGTGCAGGTTGGACTCATACCCTTTGGGCTCAAGTTAAAAAGATTCAAGGGCGAGGAAGCGGACGTGTCGATTCAGTTGGCGAACAGCATTGGGCTAAAGGACCACCCGATCGGGGACCAAATCTTTTATTCCGACATCGAACGCGGTAGTGACATGTCCAAGATCGAAAGCATCGTTCGGTCAGGCATCGTTGGCCCATCGGGTTGCACGCCGCTCTACGATGCAATTTACATTGCCTGCAAATTGCAACCGGATGGAAGGACGCGCATCGTCGTAGTGAGCGATGGGAGCAACGACGTGCCTGTTCCTGAACGGGGAGACCGGGAAGATTACATTTATTACAAGGGGAAGAACAAAAACTACCAGAGTGTGCTTGAAGAAATCAAGCAGTCCAAGGCATCGCTCTTTGTCTTTCAATTCAAGAACGACAACTATTTTCGAGGGCTTGAACTAGATGCACTTGCACAGGCAAAAAAGTCCAATGACGAGCTTGCGACTCTTCTGCGGAGTCTGTCGGACATTGGGAAGACCAAACGTGACACCAAATTCCTTTACAACGATTTTAGCGAAGCCACCCAGGATCTCCTGGCGTCGTTTCCGCGATCCAAGGTCCGAATCCTAGCGGACGACACTCAAGGAAGTCTGATCGCGGAAGGCCAGTTTGGGGACGAGATTAAGATCCCCTACGATGGGGTTCCGTACTGGGCCGTGGCTGAAGTGGAAAGCATGGGAGATAGCGCTCTCCAAAAGCAGCGTGCGAAGGTATGGATCACGGGCAACCAAAAACTGGAGCTGCGTTACAAATCGGATATCAATGAGCTCAATTTTATGGAATTCGATTCGGAGACGAACGCCAGCTACTACAACATGGGCTTTGAAACCAGTGATACTGGCATGAGCTTGTTCGCTCGTCCTATTTCAGAAACGAACGGTGGCTCCAAACGCGAACTCATATTGGAGACGGCGATTCGAGGAAAATCGCCAGAAAGTGAACGAAGACTTTTTACCGTCCCTCCAAAATTCGTGGTAGGCCTTTTGAAACCATCCAGTGGAGATGTCTCGCGATCTTATTTGCTTTGCGATGTCGACTGCATCCCGAGAACGCACTATCCTATCTTGCGATTTCCCCTGGTACCCTGGGGGCAAAACAAACAGTGGTTCTCAAAGCAAATGGACTTTGAGGTCTGGCTCTCGGACGAGGTTCCTGACAAAGCGATTCGAGTCCCATTGGGACCAAAGGCATCCACGGTTGTTCAAGAGGGTAGAGTGCATTGCATTCGTACGGACAACCGCGTCTCGGTGACGGTCAAGTCGAACGACGACGACCGGCTCTTTGTTTATTGTCCCGAGGCTCAAAGTGCGAGACGCACTTATCCCGAGACGACGACGAATCCAGAAGCGGAGAGCGAGCGCCATGAATTTGAACTAAGCGGATCGCATGAAAACCCAATCGATGTCTTTTTGTTCCGATTGAGAGATTTAAAAGAGGGTGCGTCACAAGGGCATATCAGGTACTTCTATCTCCGGAACAAAGGCTTCGTTAAGTAGTTGAGCTGACCCCTTTGCCTTTTGACCCCTTTGCCTTTTATGGAGTGCCGCATAATGAACCACGACAAAAAAGTAGGTTGCCACAAAGACACAGAGAACACTTGGTTACCTGCGGTTAACCAACTTTCACATTGCTGATATTCTGAGCAGTGAAGCGGGGTTGGAAACGCAAGGTCACGTTGAGATTGCGTATGTTAGGTTATCACAAAGTTCCCAGGAAATGATGCGATTTCAGCTATTGTCAGAGGCGAGAATATGGGCAGTATTTGACTCGACCTCGCTTGGAATCTAAATTAGATAGTTGGATAGTAGGCTGCAGCATTTTATAGACTCCAACGAAGGGATTGATAACGATGGTACGTTCATCCGCATTTGCGGTTGAGGATATGCGATGAGTATTGCTAATTCGGTTGAGCAAATTGAATATCCAGAATCGGATGGTCTACCCATGGGAGAAACGGATACACACCGCCGTTGGATGATACGCATTGATGATCTTTTGAGCTATCGGCTGCGGGAACAACGAGCGTATGTGGGGAGCAACTTGTTGGTGTATTATTTGCCCGGCCAACCGTTGCGTTTCGTTGTGCCTGACAATTTTGTTGTTTTCGATTGTGATCCTGGCGAACGGCGGACATTCAAGATTTGGGAAGAGAAGCGAGTACCGGATGTGGTTTTCGAAATCACTTCCCAGTCGACCAGTCAAGAGGATTTGGTCAAGAAGCCTCGTATTTACGAAGCTATGGGTGTGCGCGAATATTTTCTTTATGACCCAACCGCTAGTTATCTGAAGCCAGCCCTTCAAGGCTTTCGGCTCGTCGGTAATCGTTTGATTCTCATTGAACCATCAGCCGACGAATTGACATGTGAGACGCTTGGTGTCAACCTTCGCTTGAGTGGCCAAGACTTGTTGCTGATTAATGCCACCACTGGCGATCTTTTGTTGACCGAAGCAGAAGCGAATAGAGTGAACGCAGAGGAGGAGAGGTTGAGGGCTAACAAGGAAAAAGACCGCGCGGATTTCGAACGTGGTCGAGCTGATAGCGAGCTATCCGCACGACTAACAGCCGAACGGCGTATTCTGGATCTTGAGGAGCAGCTAAAGCGACTCGGCGGAATCAATCGGCCAAACTAAAACTCTAATTTCGAGAAATTCAAAAGGGTTCAGGACGGTCTTCTGGCGATCAATTCCATCCATCTTTCTTCGCCAAGCAGTCTTCCTCGCTGAGCCGACAAACGAAACGACCTGCTACAAGCGCTTTCTGCGATAGCCGCGGTGCTGTCACAATCGTGCTAATCCTAGTAAACTGCAAATGCGGCGAGTTTTTGAAATGCCTTAGGAATTTCGCAACCTCTTTCGATAACAAGCTTGGTTCTCTCGGTTGGTCGGCAAGTTCGTAAAAGTTGCCTGTGGTCGTTAGTTGTTTTTTGGGAGCTTTGAAATGAGCAAGTTAAAGTGGAGTATTTGTGGAGGGGTTGTTTCGGTTCTAGCATGGAGCTCAACAACATCGCTTTCGTTCGGGCAAGGTAGCTGTCCTTGTCCCCCATCAGCAATGGGGAACGGAATGGTTTACGAATCCAGCTTGCCTCCTGTGTCGGAAGCGGATGCTTTACTCGCCGAGGTTGACAACCCTGCCGAACTGATCAACTTGACCGTCATCGTTCACGAAAAAGCCATTGTCTTGATCAATGGTGAACCTACGTTCACCATGGGCACGACCCGACCTTACATTGTTCGAGGACTACAAGTTGGTAAGAGCTATAAGTTTGAAATCGAGGGCGTCCTGAAAAACGAATCGGGAGCTGAGTATGCCGCGAAACGTGAAGTGCTTCTCAAAGCGGGCGAGGCCTCACAGCCCATCGTTCTTCATCTGCGTCGTCGAAACCGGCCCAAGCCTTCAGTTCTTCCACCATTGGATCCAAGGGCAGCTCTACCCGCGCCCGAGGCATCGGCCGCTCCAAAGTAGCTTTTGCCTCGTTGGCTGTGATTTCGTCTTTGTCGCCTTTCGCTCCGCGAAAGTGCGCCGTGCCAACGCACTTTTGCGGAGCAAAAGGCGACACTCTTGCACTATCTCAACGGCTTGAACGTAAGCTGAAAGTATCGAACGAGGTGTTGCAGTACGGTTCTCGGTGCAAGTTGAAAATGGATCGTGGCGCGTGAGCCTTTGATTTGGGATGAGATGGGCCTGAGCGCTCGGACAGTGACTTGATAGTATGGCGATTCTGGCACAAAGTTTCCTTTCTCGTTGCGTTGCGTAATGATGTAAGAATCGCCTAGCAATTCGGATGGCATCGCCTCGATCGGGTCGGGGGAAATTCGGATGATTTTGCAACGGTGCGTAAGACCCGTGTTGGAATCCAGAATACAACTTGCGGAACTGCCAATTTGGAGCGATTTGATGTCTGATTCCGATACCAGCGATTGAAAAACCACATCATTCTTGGGCGAGAACCATCCCAACTGCGTGCCTTTCTCTACCGTGCAATTCAGCGAATCAGGGTGGATCGGTGACGATAACAACCGCGCGTCGATCGGGCCTGTTAACGGGAGAGAAACTCGCGCGGCGGATGGAATGAAGAAACCGTCCTTGGGAGCTGACTGCGTGAGTGACTCAATCTCTGGCGCGAGTAGTACTCGCTTTGCCTCCAAGTCTTTCGCCATTTCATAAAGAGGGGGTAACTCGTACGAAGTAGAGCGTTCGTTGACCGACGATTTCTTCAGAATCTCGATTTTCGACTTGGTGTAGGAAATCTCATTGGTGAGATTAATCAGTTCCAATTCTTTTTCGGGACAGTCCATTTCGAACAATCGGTCTCCCTTATCAAAATGCAGATCGCTTGTTGCCATTTTGTCTGACACAAACTGAATCGATCCCGTCTGGGCTGCGTAGATTGGCACTTTGTCTCCAAAGTCCAAGTAGCCCCGTGTTCGGACGTAGCCGGGAACACTTTGAACGCTCACCAAGTAAAGTCCCGCCACGAGGATCGCAATCAAAAAGGCAAACCTTAGAAATCGAATTGGCATGGGAGCAAAAAACTCCGTCATGAGATTATGAAGGAAACGAGTAACAGCAACGAGTATACCAAGGCCAGTTGTAGCGAAAATCAGTAATGCAAAGAGCCCCAAGCCTAGTGGAACCAGGGTATTCCAAACGAGCCACATCACCAAGACCAGCACCGTCAATCGATACAACGTCGATAACAAAGCAAAACCGGCAAGGGCATAAATACTCCTGTCAAATTCGTCTGATCGCCATTTGCGCCCGCCGAGGCAAAACACAAAAATACGCCAAAGTGCCGATGAACTTTGTTGAGCCAGATTCGGGACTCCCCACAAATCCGATAGGATGTAATAGCCGTCGTAACGAAAGAATGGATTTCCGTTGACAAAAATGGTGCCAAGCGAGCACATCAGCATAACGCTCGCGGCCACCGTTCGTTCCAATCCGTCATAGGCCGTCAACCATATGATCGACGCGATGCAAGCCAGTATGACCTCAACGTACAGTCCCGCACTGCCGATGGCGGCTCGCTGCCACTTGGAGGGCAGTTTCCAGCAGTCGGTCGTGTCGCAGTACAAACAAGGCGTAAAAAACAAAAAGAGCACGCCAATCTCCCGACACCGAGCTCCCCAGCGAGCACAGGCCAACACATGCCCCAATTCGTGGAGGGATTTCACGACGAGATAGCTGATCAAGATAGCGATCCATCGATCTCCTTGAATCTTTCGAAGATCAAACACGATCCAATTTGGAGTTCGCAATAGCTGATTGAGGACAAAAAAAACGCACGCTATCGAGACAACCAGAGTGAGCGTTGCAACGAATGGATGAAAAAGAACGAACGCCAAATTGCGGAACCATAACGAAAACTCGGATGGCTTCAGAAGTGGGACGCGAATCGATAGTGGGCTGAGTATTAGTTGTGTCACCGCCCGAGTGGCTCTCGCTGGCCAAGTCCGCGAGGCATCTACGGAACGTCTATGTGTAGTCGGAAGCAAAAGATGCGAACCGCTCCATTTACCAATTAAGACACGTAGCCATTGTTCCGAAATCGGAGGACCCAGATGAAGTTGGTTGATGGCTTTTACCACATCCAGCAGCGAATTCTTACCATTGAGCAGTTTCGCCGCGGAGAATTCCAATTGGCTAAAGTAAAAGAAGGAGGAATTGAGGGGATCCCTGGCCACCCACTTCTCATTTTCAGGATAGAGCACCCATTCGATGTCGTCTCGAAATCGCAATGAATGTGACACAATTCCTCCAAACTAGGGCTCGAATCCTTTTTCCCAAACGAGGGCTTGAGTTTACCATCGTTTGAAATCCTCCTGTATCAGATCTTATTCGAATTCTGCTCTGCCTCGCAACCCAGGGTGACGAACGGCACGAAGAGCCGCCCCGGGTAAACGTCGCGCCACATGGTCCTTGCGCCGATATTCATCGAGAATCGCCTTTTTCTAGCTGTCTGATTACAATTGCACTTCGATATTTGCGTGTCACGTTGACGACTAAGCTCGCCTAGGAAGACAATCAAGGAATGAACCCTCTCCATTTTGCGCTTCGTCGGCCACGAAGCGTTTTCGTAGGTTTGATTGCGTTGGTCATTGTCGGTTTGGGGGTCATTCGCCCAAAATCCGTCGATGATTGGTTGAAAGGGAAGGGGATCGAGCTTCCGATTAAGCGGATGGCGATCGATATATTTCCTTCGCTCAATCTACCTGTAATTTACGTTTGTCAGCCTTACGGAGGGATGGATCCAGCCCAGATGGAAGGGCTACTTACCAATTACTACGAATATCACTTTCTCTACATCAATGGCATTCATCACGTAGAAAGCCGCAACGTTCAGGGGACAGCCCTCATGAAGCTGATCTTTCACCCAGGGACGAATATGGCGCAGGCGATGGCGGAGACCATCAACTACGTCAACCGCTCGCGGGCCATGATGCCACCGGGTACGGTTCCACCCTTCGTCATGCGATTCGACACGGGGAGTGTTCCTGTTGGCTATCTCGTTTTGTCCAGCGGTACCAAAACCATCGCCGAAATCCAGGACCAAGCGCTCTTTAAAGTTCGTCCGATGTTTTCATCGCTTCCTGGCGTTTCGGCACCGCCACCCTTTGGAGGATCGGCCCGAAGTATTGTCATTCGTGCCAACCCCGATCGACTCAGAGCATTCGGCCTGTCGCCTGACGACGTCATCGGTGCATTGACCAAAGGGAATACGATCAGTCCATCAGGCAACGTTCGGCTGGGAGACAGTTATCCATCCGTACCAACCAATGCCATGGTTCGCGACATTCGCGACCTCGGACAAATCCCGCTCACGACCGGTGCTCAGACCGTTTACTTACGCGACATCGGGAACATTGAAGACGCAAGCGATACGACCACCGGTTATGCACTCGTAAACGGGCGGCGAGCGGTCTACATTTTGGCGACCAAGCGGGCGGACGCCTCGACCATGAATGTCATTGATGAGATCAAGACGGCGCTTCCCAAGATGCAAAAGGAACTACCTAGCGACATAAAAGTCTCGTTTGAATTCGATCAGTCTCCATATGTCACGCGGGCAATCACAAGCTTAGCGACGGAAGGCTTTCTCGGTGCCTTGCTAACCGGGCTCATGGTTCTACTTTTTCTGCGAGACTGGCGAAGCGCGCTCGTGGTCGTACTCAACATACCATTAGCCATCTTGTTCTCCATTGTTGGACTATGGCTTACCGGACAGACCATCAACTTGATGACTCTAGGCGGGCTTGCGTTGTCCGTTGGAATTCTGGTGGATGAAGCGACTGTGGAAATCGAGAATATTCATACACAAATGAAAAAATCGTCGTCGATCGCCGTCGCGGTGTGGAACGGAAATCATCAGACCGCCATTCCTCGGCTTCTTGCCATGCTTTGCGTCTTAGCAGTATTTGTGCCAACGTTCTTTATGCAGGGAGCACCGAGAGAACTCTTCTATCCTCTCTCGCTGGCAGTCGGCTTTGCGATGGTCGGGTCCTATTTGCTATCCAGCACGCTCGTCCCCATCCTTTGCATCTGGCTTTTGCGAAATCACGCGGCCAAGGTCGAACAGCAACATGGCGATTCGTTCTTGGTGGCTGCATTCCGAGGTTGGACCAAAGGGATGATTTCAGCTCGTTGGATTGTCGTGCCAGTCTATTTGGTTGTCTGCGGACTGGCCATTTGGTCAACCGTTTCTCGAATCGGTGTTGATATCTTTCCCAAGATTGATGCCGGTGAATTCCGATTGCGAATGCGAGCCAAGGACGGTACGCATATCGATGTGACGGAGCAGATTGCTCTGCGTGTATTGGATTCGATCAAGGAGGATGTCGGGCCTGACAGTATTGCGTTAACCCTGGGTTACGTTGGCACGGTACCAGCTTCATTTCCGATCAATTCGGTTTATCAATTCATGCGGGGCCCGGAAGAGGCAGTTCTCCGAATTGCACTCAAGCCCCATACGGGAATCAACACCGAGCAATTGCAAGCCAAGTTGCGAAGCAAATTCCGCAATCAATTTCCGGACGTTCGCTTTTCGTTTGAACCTGCAGATATTCTGAGCGAAGTTATGAGCTTTGGCTCGTCGACTCCTATCGAGATCGCTGTGCGGGGTGGCTCACTGGCTGAGAATCGCGATTTTGCGACCAAAGTGCAAGCGTCTTTACTAACACATCCCAGACTGCGAGATGTTCAGATTGTACAGGCGCTCGACTATCCAACGGTCGATGTCAAGATTGATCGCGAGAAGTCGGGGCTTGCCGGGGCAACGATGGATCAAGTCAGCCGATCGGTGTTGGCGGCAACTTCGTCAAGTCGTTTTGTGGTTCCCAACTATTGGCCCGATCCGAAGACGGGCATAGGATATCAGGTCCAAGTCGAGATTCCGCAACCTGCGATGAAGTCATTGAACGATTTGGGAACCGTCCCAGTGCTCCATCGCAAAGAGGGGCCTGTGCTCTTGCGGGACGTCGCCCAATTGACGCAGTCGACCATGCCCGGTGAGTTCGATCGATACAACATGAAGCGTGAACTTTCGCTCACCGCCAACGTCATCGGCCCCGATCTCGGAGCCGTCGCAAGAGAGATCGGAATTCTGCTGGAGAAGGTCAAGAAAGAGGATGACCTAAGCAAGGATGCTCTGGAAAAACAAGGCTCGAAACCGGGGCGAGTTGCGTTTGAGTTGCGAGGGCAAATCCCACCGTTGTATCAAATGCTCAGCGGTCTGGGGGTCGGATTGATCTTGGCCGTCTTAGCCATCTTTTTGATGCTTGCAGCTAATTTCCAGTCGTTCCGACTATCGCTCGTCGCAGTATCCACCGCGCCCGCGGTAGTGGCGGGAGCGGGGGTCATGCTGTGGCTAACCAACTCGTCACTCAACATAGAGTCCTTTATTGGAATCATTATGGGGTTAGGGGTCGCCATGGCCAACGCGATTCTGGTGATCACTTTCGCAGAACAGAGGAGACGCAGCGGCGAGACTGCGTTCGAAGCGGCGCAGCATGCCGCCGCCGATCGTTTGCGTCCGGTATTGATGACCAGTTGCGCCATGCTCGCGGGTATGCTTCCTTTGTCAATCGGGATGGGGGAGTCAGGGCAGCAAACGGCACCGCTGGGGCGGGCAGTCATTGGAAGTTTGCTCGCGGCTACCGCATCGACCTTGCTGGTTCTTCCAGCCGTCTTTGCTTGGATGCAAGCCGGGCGGGGCATCGCGTCTGGATCGCTGCATCCTTTCGAAACAGACAACTCCAATGTCACACAGAACCAAATTGAACAACACATCTAATTGATCCTGGGGCGAATTGCAATGATCCGAAGTATTCTGAGTCCAAGTTGCGTAATGGTATTGCTCACCGTCAGTTTAACAATCGTTGGCTGCCAACCGGCTTACGATCCGCAGCCGGGAAAAGTTGCGCCCGAGGGCGATTCAACTGCTGCGGATCTGCCAAAAGTTGCAACCGCCAAGCCGATCCGTCAGGCATTGCTTCAGAAAACAGAACAACCCGGTCGCATCGAGGCGTTTTCGACCACACGTATCCATGCCAAGGTATCGGGGTTCATCGATCAACAAATGGTCGATATTGGTGATCGAGTGGTCGGGCCAAAAAGAGATTCACAAGGCAAGGTGACAGAACCTGGCCAAGTTCTGGCGGTGTTGGTCGCTCCCGAATTGAAGGACGAACTATTACAAAAAGAGGCGATGATCGCGCAAGCGTCTGCAGATATCGAACAAGCTCGGTCTGCGGTCCAGGTTTCCGAATCCGTAGCCAACTCAGCCGAGGCGAATGTCGAGGAAGTGGTAGCTGGCCAACAGAAAACCGAGTCCGAGTACCAGCGTTGGAAATCAGAATCCATGCGCATCGATTCCCTCGCGCAATCCAAAACGGTCACACAGAAGTTAGCTGAGGAGACTCGCCAACAATTGTTGAGTGCCGACGCTTCGAGAGCTGAGTCTGTGGCTAAGATTCGTTCGGCGAAAGCCAAGCAGAACGAAGCCATCGTGGGGATTGCGAAAGCCAAAGCGGATCTAAGTTCGATCGAAGCCAAACTGAGAATTGCACAAGCAGAACATCAACGCGTTCAGTCCATGTGTGAGTATTTGCAAATCCGTGCTCCGTACGATGGAGTCATTACCGAACGCAATTTTGATTTAGGTGCGCTCATTCAAGCATCGAAATCGAGCGACGACGAACCCATTTTCACAATCGTCCAAACAGAAAAGATCCGAGTCTTTCTGGATGTCCCCGAGACGGATGCAGCGTTAGTGGAAACCGGACGCAAAGCCATGGTGAAAATCCCTTCTTTGGCTGGTCGCGTGTTCGAGGGGACGGTGGCTCGAACGGGTTGGGCCCTTCAAGCGGGTTCGAGAACCTTGCGAAGCGAAATCGACGTTTCCAATGAACAGGGGACGTTACGTCCTGGGATGTACTCCAATGTAGAATTGACGGTGGCGGAAAAGCCGGACGTTTTGACGTTGCCAAAGGCAGCGGTGTTGGTGGCAGACGGGCAGTCCTTTTGCAGCACGGTTTCAACAGATGGAAGTGTCATTCGCAAGCCGATCAAGACAGGAATTCGTTCGGCGACGGATATTGAGATCGCCAGCGGTTTGGACGGCTCCGAAGACGTGATCATCGCCAATGCCGGTGCTTTCAAAGAGGGCCAAAAAGTACTGAAGGCCAGCAAATGAGTGCGGCTCGACGGTCCCCGTTGTCTTTGGTTTAACTCATGATTTGTCAAAAGGCGAGCGGCAGACAGTAGACTACCAGGCCAGGCCACCGTGTGGCACGCCCAAAGCGATGGGCGTGGGAAGTGTGTGGCACGCCCAAAGCGATTAGCGCGATTAGCGATGGGCGTGGGAAGTGTGGCAGATGACTCTAGCGATTCACCACGCCCTTCGTACCTCAGAGCGTGCCACCCGTGCCACCCAGTTTATAGGTAGATTTCAAAATGCCCCTCGCCTTAGAAAAAGCGACGAAGTAACTGAACTGGAAGCTTTTTGGGTTGTAGCGGTTGAGCCGCAAATGATTCGACCCTCGGTTCGAATAGCGCGATTAAGCCGGTTCCAACTTCTAAGGCTATCCGATGTTGTGATGGAACTCGCCAGCAATTCGACAATGCTGGCATGACTTAGCGATAATGCGAAATGCTGGCATTTCAAATCATCATGATTTGCGATGAACTATTTCACAATAGTAAGAGCTTCAAGATGAAGCGTCGGAGGCCATGGATGGTTAAGCGACGAAAGCTGACACTAGCTGTAGAAGTACTCTGCGGAACCGTATGTTTGTTGGGATGCCAAACGGCGAACCCAACTACCAGTGTGATGCAACCCCTCTCCGGCCTTTCAGGTCGACTCTCCCATAGGGAGAGTGACTTCACCCTCCCTCCGGGAGGGTCGAGCGAAGCGAGGGGAGGGTATGACTCATTCTGCCGCTCGCCTAACGTTAGCAATTTCAAGCCGGTCGCGACAATTGCATCGAAGGAGATTCTCCCTGTATCCGACGTGGTGCTCGCATCGGCGACAATCGAATCTACTCCTAGTGTTCGAGCCGTCAATGACATAACGAGCGAAGATACTCAAAGCATCGATCTCACCACTGCGCTCATGTTGACCACTGGCAGGAATCCGCAAATCGCTTTTGCGCGAGCCCGTATCGAGGAATCGCTTGCTCAAATAGACCGGGCAAATGCCCTAAAGCTTCCATCGATTCGCGCGGGAATGAACTACAACAAGCACGAGGGACGAATTCAGGATGTGGCTGGAACCGTCATCGAGACTAGTCGGGGTTCCTACTATTCTGGACTCGGTGCGAACGCAGTAGGCGCTGGGTCACCAGCCGTGCCTGGACTCGTCTCCCAGTTCCATTTTGCAGATGCCATCTTTCAGCCACGAATTGCGCAACGAACTGCGTGTGCTCGACAAGCGGGTGCCCAATCTACGACCAACGATTTGCTCTTAGCAACAGCCATCGCGTACACAGAGTTGCTTCGATCCGAACAGGATCTCGCGATTGCGAAGGAAATTGTTGAACGTTCCGAGAAACTCGCAGCAACGACGGAAAAGTTCGCAAAAGCGGGGCAAGGACTGGAATCCGATCACGACCGCGCCCGAACCGAAGTTTCACTTCGGCAAATTGACCTCGCTCGCGCTGAGGAGTTAGCCGCAGTCGCTTCATCGCGCTTAGCGGAACTCATCCGTTGGGATGCCGGTCAAAAACTGGTTCCATCTGAAACTCAACTTACTCCGATTCAACTCTTGGACAGGGAGCAGTCACCCAGAGAACTCATCGCTCTGGCACTTACGAAACGGCCCGAATTGGCAGAATCGCGGCACCTCGTTGGAGAAGCCGTGGAGCGGTTGAACCGCGAACGTAATGCCCCCCTCATACCAAGCGTCTTGCTTGCGGCCAGTTATGGTGGGCTTGGCGGCGGATTGGGAAGCAGTTTGTCAAACTATGGCGATCGTCTCGATGCGGACGCTGTGGCCTTTTGGGAAGTGCGGCAACTGGGCGTTGGAGAAAATGCGATTCGACGAGAGGCCAAATCCAGGATAACACAAGCTCGAATGCGGGAGATGTCGCAAATGGATCGCATTGCTCGCGAAGTGACAGAGGCACATGCTCAAGTTACGTCACGAACTCGACAAATTCAGATCATCGAAGAGGCGATCGTTACAGCCGAAGAGTCCTTCAAGAAAAATTGGGATCGAATCCAAAATGGGCAAGGACTCCCAATCGAAGTGCTTCAGTCCATCCAAGCCTTAGCAACAGCTCAACGAGAATACGTCAGAGTGGTCGCCGACTACAACATGGCTCAATTTACCCTTCAACGGGCACTCGGCTGGCCAATCAACGGAATGGAAGATCAGGATTTCAGCCAATAGCCGGTTTTGGAGTAATATCGCTAGCCCATCCGTTTGGGGCATGGCTTGTCCCCGAGGGGAACAAGTTGAATCGCGAGTGCCGGTCGTTAGTACGCCAAAACAAGGTTGGAGGGGGACAAGCCGGACAAGCCTGGGCTGCTAAAAATTTGCTATTGCGGGAGCAATTGGATTGCGCATCTTTTCTTCCACTTCGCCTGATGGAACAGACAGGCAAACCGATTCATTTTGCTTCCGTCGGTTTTCAACCGGCGGGGCAGCA
>Ga0105048_10001697_pt1 | contig 35696 bp, 39 predicted proteins | sample MAT05_FD_78382 | JGI IMG/M metagenome (GOLD analysis project Ga0105048, IMG submission 78382) | Freshwater microbial communities from Lake Fryxell liftoff mats and glacier meltwater in Antarctica - MAT-05 | ecosystem: Environmental > Aquatic > Freshwater > Ice > Liftoff microbial mat | place... | reverse complement strand
GGCATCCCCGCGGCGTTTGTCGGCCACCCGCCCGACATCGAGGGCATCCCGTTCATCGGGATCGACAACTTCGCCGGCGCGAAGTCCATCACCGAGCGCCTGCTCGCCACCGGCCGTCGGCGAGTCGGCATGATCGCGAGTGCCCTCGACCGCGACTCCGGCCAGGACCGCCTGGCCGGCTTCCGTGCCGCGCTCGGCGACGCGTTCGACCCGAACCTCGTCGTCGACTACCCGCTTTACTCGCACGGTACCGGGCTGAGCGGCATGCGCGACCTGCTGAGCCGCGCCCCCGACATCGACGGCGTCTTCGCAGCATCCGACTCGATCGCCGCGGGCGCCCTCGACGGCCTGCGCGAGGCCGGCCGGCGGGTGCCCGACGACGTCGGCATCGTCGGGTTCGACGACAGCGCCTGGGCCCTGCGCTGCCAGCCCACCCTGTCGACCGTGCGCCAGCCCGCCGACGCCCTCGGCCGGCTCGCGGCCGAGCGGGTGCTCTCACAGCTGCGCGGCGAACAGGTGCCCGAATCCGGCACCCTCCTGCCCACCTCGATCGTCTGGCGCGACTCGGCCTGAGCCCGCCTAGCCGGCGAACTCCCGAACCCAGTGCGCGAGGAACTCGGCTCCGGCCTCGTCATGAATGAGATCGCCCTGCGTGATCACTCGATACGGCTTGTCGGGGATGCCGTCGGCGGGGCGCACGTCGACGTGCGCGACATCGAAGCCGTTGTCGTGCAGGTGGTCCGCCATGCCATAGTCGCTTCGCGAGTCGCCGACCGTACGCCAGAGCTTCGGGATCGGCCCGGAGTCGGCCAGAAGCGTCAGGGCTCGCTCCGCTCCCAGAGCCTTGCCGAGCGAGACCTGTTCGATGTCGGTCGAGATCACAGTGGGCTCGATCCGGACCGACACCGGATGCGCGCTGGACCGGTCGCCTAGTTCGGCTCCGACCCCGTTTCGCTCGAGCAACTCGAAGGCTTCCGCGGCGAACCGGTCCCGCTGCGGCACGAACTCACCCGGAGTGACGTCGGTGCGCTGTTCGAGCGACACCATCGCGTGCTTGCCGTCGTCCCAGAACATCGTGTCGCTGTATCGGGCGTCGAACAGGGCGCGCAGTTCGGCGACGATCCCGGCAGGCAGCGCGAGGCTCCGGTCGACCTGCACACCGGCAAAGTTGGTCATCGTGGCTCCAAACCAGACGGCTCCCTTCTCGCACACCCCGAAGACCCGCGCATCCATGGCGAGGCCGGCCGCGAGCATCGGCTTCACGACCTGATCACGGATGAACACATCGGAGCGCCCAGTGTTGAACACGACAGGGATGCCCTGGTTGGCGAGTGTCACGAGGTCCTTCGTAATCGTCTCGATCGCGATGGTGCGGGTGATGGGGCTCGCGATGGGGCCGTCGACGTCGAGCAGGAGTCCGAGGGGAGGGGTGGCGATAGTCACGGCCCCATTCTTTCAGTGCGCGCAGTCGACAATGTGACCATGGCCACGAAATCGACTCTCACCCAGCACTGGAACGCCGCCTCGATCACGTTTCTTGTGCTCAGCATCCTCGGGCTCCTCGCCACCCTCGCCTTCAACGTGCTCGCCGCGGTCTCGGGCCGCGACTTCGTCGGTGACTGGTTCGGGTCGGGGCCGGCCGTCGGCTCGCTCGGCGTCGACCTCCTCGTCGTCGCGATCGCCGGAAGCATCCTCATCATCCTCGAGGCCCGGAGACTCGGGATGAAACGGGCGTGGCTCTACATCGTGCTCTCGGCCGTCACCGCGTTCGCATTCACCTTTCCACTGTTCCTCGCCATGCGCGAACGCCGTCTCGTCGCCCTGTCAATGGGTTGAGTCGGCCCCCTCCGCGGGTGTTGCGTTGCGAACAGCGGCGTAGTGCGTATGCAACGCTGGGGGAAGGAGCGAGCAATGACACCCACACCAACACCACCCGCACCGACACCGACACCGAACGATCAGTCGGAGCGTCCGGAACGCGAGGCCGATCCCACACTCGTGCGCAACCAGCCCGCCCTGACCTCCTCGAGCGGTCTCGCCTGGATCATCGTCGGCGGCATCCTCGCCGTCACCGGTATCGCCGTGCTCGCCCCGCTCATCGGGCTGGGGCCTCCGGGTGTGGCCGTCGGCGGCATCGCCGTGCTCGCCGCGATCTACCTCGTCATGATCGTCGTGCGATTCACGACCGCGGGGGGCCGATTCCGCCTCGCCATCATGGCGACCTGCATGATCGCGATCGCCGTCGTCGGGCTCATGACCGTCGGCGTCATCACCGCTGACGAGTGGAGTATCGTGCCCTGAGCCCGCACTGAGTGAGCGGTCCCACTGCGCCACGTGCGACCTACATGACGCGGATCGCGCAAAAGTTGCGCGGCTGACGTACGCTCGAAATAGCGGGGGGTCGCGCCGGCTCGTCGCGGACTTTCGGGGGTCGAGTACCGTGGGCAAAATCGTGGATTCGTTCGTGCGCCCCTTCATGAGGCTCGCCTACCTCTCGGCCGCCACCACCTGGTACAACATTCCTCGTCCAACGGGGTCGACGGGTGCCCACGCCTCCGGCACTGACCCGCTGAGAGTGCTGCTCATCGGCTGCGGTCCCGCGGTCGGCTTCGGCGTGCTCAACCATGACCTTGCCCTGCCGGGGGGAATCGCCAGACAGCTCTCTGCCGACACCGGCAGGGGAGTCGACGTCGACCTCATCGTCGACATCGAGCTCACCGCGCGCGAGGCCTATTTTCGACTCGACGAGACGCTGCTCTCTCGCTACGACGCCGTCATCGTCATGCTCGGGCTCTTCGACGCCATGAGCATTGCCCCCGCGGCCCAGTGGCGCACAGACATGAGCGCACTGCTCACCCTGCTGGAGTACGAGGGTTCGCCGCGCCTTCGGACGTTCGTGCTGATGGTGCCCGCGATGCCCAAGATTCGATCGCTCTTACTGCTGCCAGCCTGGATCGCCGACCATCACGGGCGCACTCTCAGCGCCGAGCTGCCGCTCGCGTGCGAGGGGCATCCGCGAACGTCACTGCTGCCCTTCCCCCCGGCGCCAACCGCAGAAAGATCGAGGTTCCGGGGACCGCAGTCTTACCGCGCTTGGGCGCGGGCGATCATCGCCCCGATCGCGGCAGAGCTGACACGCCCCGACGACGCGGCCCCGCCGGTCGACTGGGCGGGTGAAGAGGAGCGGCTCCACGCCCTCGACCAGCTCCGAATTCTCGACACAGACGCCGATGACCGATACACACGTGTCACCGACCTGGCCCAGAGCATGTTCGGCACTGCCGCGGCGGCCATAACGTTCATCGACAGGGACCGCCAATGGTTCAAGGCCAGGTCGGGATTCGACCTGTCGGAGACTCCGCGCGACATCGCCTTCTGCGATTACACGATCCGCGATGACAACGGCCTTGTGGTCCCGAACGCGATTCTCGATGAGCGGTTCACCGGCAACCCATTCGTGACCGACGAGCACCACGTGCGCTTCTACGCCGGGTACCCCATCGTGAGCCCCGAGGGTCACCGGGTCGGCGCGTTCTGCATCTACGACACGCGACCACGCGAGTTGTCCGAAGAGGAGTCCGTCATGCTCCGGAATCTCGCCCTACTCGTGCAGGACGAGCTCTGGGCCGACCGCCAGTAAGCAGCGGTATAGTACGCCAACGCCCCGCCTCGACCGCACGGATGCCAGATGGCCGCCCCGCTTCGCCTCCTCCCGATGGGGCTCGTCGCCGCCGCGAGCCTCGCCCTGTCCTCCTGCGGCAACGTGCCAATCCGACTCGGCCCCTCAGCCGCTGCTCCCGACTCGTCGGTGACCGAGTTCTGCTCCGACTTCACGCTCGCTGGCGGGGATGCCTCAACGGTGGGGCCGCTCGAACTCTCCCTGCCGAGGGAGCAGCTCCACAACGAGATCCGCGTGAAGCTCGAAGCGATGGACGGACTGGAACCGCCGATCGCGATCGCGCAGGTGTGGGCGAACTACGAGGCCTACTTCACGCGTGCGCAACTCGCCCTGGCCGACCAGTCGTCGGGTACGACACTCGACGACGACGACGTCATTCAGGCCGGGCTTGAGCTCTATCCGCAGTCGAGGATCGTGCGTAACTTCTATCTGACGAACTGCCCCGCGGAGCCTCATTCTGACCAGCCCTGATCAGAGCAGCGAACCCAGCCACAGCCCGAGCGCGGCGGCGAGCACGCTCGCGATGAGCATCCCGACGCTGTTCACGAGCGCGGCACCGTACCGGCGGTCCCCGATCAGGCGTACCGTCTCGAAGCTCGCGGTGCTGAATGTCGTAAATCCGCCCATAAGGCCGACGCCGAGCACGGAGAGGGCCGCCGGTGTGACCAGCTCGCCCAGCGCGACCGCCGTGGCGAAGCCGAGCACGAACGAGCCCGAGACGTTGATCACGAGAGTGCCGATGGGAAAAGTGGGAAAGCGGGACCGGATGACGCCGTCGAGCACGAACCGCAGTACGGCGCCGACGCCGCCCGCGACGGCCGTGAGCAGGAACAACAGTGGCGTCACCGGTGCGCCCTGCCCCGGTCGACCCGTGCGGCAAGGACGATCCCGAGCCACGTCGCGAGCGCGCCAAGCACGACGGTTCCCAGCGCGTTCAGCAACGCGAGCACGGGGCTGCCAGCGGCGAGAACAACACTGTCAGTCGCGAGCGCACTGAAAGTGGTGAACCCGCCGAGAAACCCGGTGCCGATGAGCAGCCGGATGCGCCGCCGCGCCCCCTCGTCTGCCCCGCGCCGGGAGAGAGCCTCGAGCAGGGCGCCGAGTAGCAGTGCGCCAGCAACATTGATGCCCATGATCATCGCCGGGAATCCATCGGCCGGAGGAAAGGCGAGGGTGAGCGCCGCCCGGGTCGCGGTGCCGAGGCTGCCGCCGACGAACACCAGCCCGATGAGCCCCCAGCTTGCCCACGCGGGGCGCGCCTCAGCCATTGTCGCCCGTATGGCCGTGCAGTCTGTCGATCTCGCGGCGCTCACGCTTCGTAGGGCGCCCCGCACCACGATCGCGTTGCGCGGCGACCGGAATCATCTCGCGCGGAGGGGGCGGGGGAGTCTGGTCGAGAAGGCACTCGGCGGCGGCCGGTGCGCCGACGCGCTTGCGGATGATCCGCTGCACGACGACGATCCGCTCAAGGTCGCCGACCCGCACCCGCACCTCGTCGCCGATCCGAACGGCCTGCGCGGGCTTCACCTTCTCGCCATTGATGCGCACGTGGCCGCCGCGGCAGGCCGCCTGAGCCAGCGACCGGGTCTTTACCAGCCGCACAGCCCAGATCCAGCTGTCGACTCGCACGCTCGCCGCCGTCTCCATGTGTCGACTCTACGTAAGTGGGGGCCGGGGTCAGGCCGCGCGGGCGCGGCGGCGCCCGATGCGGCTGACGGCGATCCCGATGGAGGCGATAACGACGATGAACCCGGCTATGCCCAGCACGTAGACGAATACGCCAAGAGCGCCATCCGGCCCGTCGGGGATAAGGAACGGATAGGGGTACCAGCCGGTCGCGGCACCGCGCACGAGCGTGAGCGCGACCCAGGCGAGCGGGTACACGACCGCGAAGAACAATCGGTTCCAGCCGAGCCGGTGGCGACCGGGCGCCGCCAGGAAGTCGACGGCGATGAAGATCGGCACCCACACGTGGATGACCTCGTTAGGCCACTGGATGCCGACGAATCCGTCACTGACGATATCGCGCAGGAGCACGTTGTAGACGGCGCCCGTGACAGCCGCGTAGGCGAGAAGCGACACCCGCAGGGTCGTCAGCAATTCGGAATCGCGGCGACGGCGCAGTGCGATGACGCCCGCGACGATCAGCACGACGACGTTCATCAGGCTCGTCTGAATGGTGAAGTAGCTGAAGTACTCGCCCGGCACGAAAGCGTCGTTGAGCGCCTGGTCCGTGATTTGGGTGACAATGCTGGCCAGCACCAGCAGACCGACGACGATGCGTAACGCACCGACCAGCCGACGAGGCAGAGTCGGGGCGACATTCTCCGGGCGCGACGACGGGTCGGCACGGTCGCTCGTCGTCTGGCTCACTGCTTGAGACTAGCGTCACGGGGCGCTCAGGCGTCCCAGTCGACGCGGCCCCATTCCTTCCCGCAGCCGACGCGGCGGCAGCGGTAGGCGGCGTTGTCGGCGGCGACAACCGGCCCGCCGATCGCGATGAGCCCGGAATCTGCCGCCGCGAGCATCTCGCTGCTCGCCATTCCGTGCACGATTTCCAGGGGATTCGTGCTGTCGCACTGGGGACAGCGTTCGTCGATGAGCTGGGGATAGCTGGGCATGGGTTCCTCCGGCCAGGGATGAAATTGCGGTTCCTTCACTCAATCAGCAGCCACCGACATTGGTCAGCTGAGCGGGCGCCCCACCCTGCTGCCAGCGCGGGGGCGGTACTCTCGTCTATTGATCCCCGAGCCCCAAGCCCCAAGAAGAATTGACGGATGCGCGACAGCCCTCTCTCAGCGACACCTTACGAGGTGCTCGGCGTTGCTCCGACCGCGAGCACCGAGGAGTTGCGCCGCGCCTACCGCCGTATTCTGCGCGAGACGCACCCGGACACGGGAGGATCCGCGACTGAGTTTCACACCGCGCAGTGGGCGTGGGAGCGGATCGGAACTCCCGAGGCGCGCGCCGCATACGACCGCGGCACGACCAGGAGCGAGCCCGCCCATGCAGCATGGGAGGCACCGTCGGCGCGCAAGCCCCGGGACTCCCGGCCGCTCGCGCGCTCGCACGGGCATCCGGGCGGCTGGCGGCGGGAACGCTATCTCAGCCTCATCCGTGAGTGGGCCGGCCGCGGGGTCGCGCTCGACGACCCCTACGACTCCGCGCTGGTGCGCTCAGCCCCGCGCGATATCCGCCATGTGCTCGCCGACGCCCTCGCCGAGGAGGCCACCGCACGCCTGCTCTCCGAGCTGGGTATCGCGTTCACGATCTGGCACGACGTGGCGACGGATGCCGCAGGCGGCGGCCCCGCGCAGAAGCTCGACCACATCGTTCTCGGCCCCAGCGGGCTGTTCGCCGTGCTATCCGAGGATTGGGGAGCTCCGGTCTCCGTGCGCAAGGGCGAGATCGTCGGGGAAGGCATCGGTGCGGGGGAGCGTCCGCTACACGCGCTGTCCTTGCGTGCCCGGTCGATAGCGCGCGCCGCACGGGTGCGCTTCGCCGCGCTTGTCATCGTCGTCCCTGACGAGCAGACCGAGGAGTCCCTCGCGGTCGTCGGCCGCGCGCGCGGCGTGCCAACCCTGCTCGTTCAGCGCTCCCGGCTGCAGGACCTCGCCCGCACCGGTCTCGCCGGCGTGCCGCCGATGGGCGGCAACGAACTCTTCGATGTGCGCACGAGGCTGTCGGCGGCGATCCGCTTCGTCTGAACTGAGTACGCCGCCAGCTGAGCACGCCGTCAGCCGACCCGGAAGCTCGAGTCTCGCGTTGGTTCGAGCTCAGTGACGTCTACCGAGCTGACCTCTGACCACGGCGGGCCAACGTGCAGCCAGCGGACGAGCTCGGCGACCGCGGCGGCCGTGCCCTCGGCCTCAACCTCGACGGTGCCGTCTGGACGATTGCGGGCGAATCCGGTGAGTCCGAGCCGCCCTGCCTCGGCCCTCGTGCTGGCCCGGAACCCGACGCCCTGCACCATTCCGCGCACGATTACTCTCGTGCGCACCGTCGTCGCCGTCATCCCTCCACGCTAATCCGCCGCAGCGCTCCCGTCACTGTCGGCCAGCCGAGCCAGGGCCGGGCGCTGTGACCCCAACGCGCCTAGGGTGGCCTCATGAGGCGATTGCTGACGACGGCTCTGATCATGGCGGGCATGCTCGCCGGCTCCGCCATTCCTGCGATGGCGCCACTCGGCCCGGCGCGCGGCACCACCGACGTGCAGGACTTCACCTTCGCCTCCTACGAGGCCGACTACTACCTCAGCCGGGCGGAGGACGGCACGTCGCGGCTCACGACAGTGGAGACCTTCGTCGCCGAGTTTCCCGACTTCGATCAGAACCGGGGAATCATTCGCTCCATCCCGCTCGACTACGACGGTGTGCCGCTCGAGCCGAGAGTCGACGCGGTTGTCGACTCCGACGGCGACCCGGTGCCGTACGAGCAGTCGGAGACCGGGGGCTTCCTCGACCTCGCACTCGGCACCGACGACTATGTGCGCGGCACCCAGACGTACATCATCAGCTACTCGCAGATCAACGTCGTGCGCTCCTTCGCCGACACGTCCGCAGACGAGCTCTACTGGGACACCAACGGCACCGGATTCGCCCAGCCATTCGGCCGGGTCACCGCGCGGGTGCATGTCGAGCCTGCACTCGCAGATGACATCACGGGCGAGGCCGCGTGCTACGTCGGTGCGCAGGGCTCGACCGACCGGTGCGACCTCGCTGTAATGCCAGACTCCGGCGCGCCGGGCGGGGAGCTGTTCACCGCGAGCGCCCAGAACCTCGGGCCGGGCGAGAATGTGAGCGTGGCGATCGCCTTCGCTCCCGGCACCTTCGTGAGCCCGGAGCCGCCGCGGCCATCAGGCCTGGCGATCTGGGCCTCGATCCTCATCATGGTGCTGGCGGCGCTCGGATCGATCGCCGCGATCATCGCGCGCATCGCCGGACCGCGGGATGCTCCTGGCCGCGGCACGATCATCGCGCAGTACAGCGTGCCCGACGGCATCAACCTGCTGCTCGCGGGCGACATTGTAAAGCGGCCCTCGACGTCGATGGCGGCCCAGTTCGTCAGCCTCGCCGTTCGCGGCAACCTGCGCATCATCGAACGGGGCGACGACTTCGCTCTCCAGTTTCTGCACGACCGCGACCTCGACGAGCAGGAGAGCGAGGTGATGGAGGCGCTCTTCGGCGGCACCCCACCTCCCGCTCAGGAGCGCAGCCTGGCGAAGCCCAGCCAGAAGCTCGCCACGAAACTCAGCTCGATCCGCACGACCTCACGCAAGCGGGCCATCACCGCCCGGCTGCGCGAACCGGTCAGAGCGCGGGCACGCTGGGTGATCCTGGCGGCGGTCGCGGCCATCTTTGCGCTGGCCGCCGTAGTGGTCTTTTTCGATCTCGTCCTCTCGCCGGTGCCCACCGGGTGGTCGCTCGCCGCCCTTTTCCTGAGCGGGGTCGGCCTCGTCATCGGCGGGCTGAGCGCCATCCGGCCCGCCACCCTCACCGGCGCCGGAGCGGAACTGCGCGAGTACATCTCGGGTCTGCGGGTGTACCTCACCCTCGCCGAGGCGGACCGGTTCCGGGTGCTGCAGAGCCCCGAGGGCGCACTGCGGGTCGACGTCGACGACCACCGCCAGATTGTGAAGCTGTACGAGAAACTGCTTCCCTGGGCGGTTCTCTGGGGTGTCGAGAAGGACTGGGCGCAGGAGCTCGCAGTGCAGTACGTCGATGAGACTCCGGACTGGTACGTGGGCAGCTCGCCGTTCACCGGCGCCTACTTCGCCGGCGCGATGACGGGCTTCCGCTCGGCGGCAGCATCCGCGTCGGTGCCGGCGAGCTCGGCAGCCGGCAGCTCCTCCGGAGGCTCGTCGGGCGGCGGCTTCTCCGGCGGCGGCGGAGGAGGAGGGGGCGGCGGAGGCCGCTGACGCTCGCCCGGGATAAACTCGGAGTCGCTTCAGGCGCAGGCTGCGCCGGAGAAGTCCGACTGGAGTCACCCATTACCACGACAGCTCAGCGCCCCGTCCTCAGCACGCGCATCGACCGCTTCTTCTCGATCAGCAAGCGCGGGTCGACGACCAGCCGTGAGATTCGCGGCGGCCTCGTCACCTTTATGACGATGGCCTACATCGTGATCCTCAATCCGCTCATCCTCGGCGGGTTCAGTGGCGACCAGGCCACACTCGACGTCGAGGGAAACTGGCTGCAGGCGGGCCAGGTCGCCGCGGTCACCGCCCTCACCGCCGGAGTAATGACGATCCTCTTCGGGCTCGTCGCGAATCTCCCGTTCGGCCTCGCCGCCGGGCTCGGCATCAACTCGTTCCTTGCCGTGAGCGTCGTCGGGCAGGTCACCTGGGCCGAGGCGATGGGCCTCGTCGTCATCAACGGCCTCCTCATCGTCGTGCTGTCGGCGACAAGCCTGCGGGAGCTGATCTTCAAGGCGGTCCCCGCGCAGCTGAAGACCGCGATCACCGTGGGCATCGGCCTGTTCATCGCGTTCATCGGCCTCGTCGACTCGGGCTTCGTGCGCTCAAGCGGCGCCGCGTCACCGCCCGTGCAGCTCGGCGACGCCGGCTCGGTCACCACGATCCCCACCGTGATCTTCATCCTCGGCCTGCTCACCATGGGCGTGCTGATGGCCCGCAAGGTCAAGGGGGCGCTGCTCATCGGCATTCTCGCGACCACCGCCGTCGCCATCGCCGTGGAGGCGATATTCAAGCTGGGACCGTCGTTCTCCAACCCGGGCGGCTGGAGCCTCAACGCCCCGGTGATCCCCGAATCGATCGTCTCGCTGCCCGACCTCAGCCTGATCGGGGCCTTCAGCTTCGGCGCGTTCGATCGCATCGGAATTCTCGCGGCGGTGATGCTCGTGTTCACGCTCGTGTTCACCAACTTCTTCGACGCCGTCGGCACTCTCACCGGCCTGACCCGCGAGGCCGGCCTCGCCGATGCCAAGGGCAACTTCCCGCGCCTCAAGTCGGCGCTCATCATCGAGGGAATCGGCGCCGTCGCCGGCGGGGCGACCTCATCGTCGTCGAACACGATCTTCATCGACTCCGCAGCCGGGGTCGGCGAGGGGGCACGAACGGGACTTGCCTCGGTCGTCACCGGCGGCTTGTTCCTGCTCGCGATGTTCTTCACCCCGCTCACCCAGGTCGTGCCGCTCGAGGTGGCCGGCGCCGCTCTCGTCGTCGTCGGCGTGCTCATGATGTCGCAGATCAAAGAGATGGACTGGAGCGAGTTCTCGGCGTCGCTCCCGGTCTTCCTCACGATCATCGTGATGCCGCTCACGTACTCGATCGCGAACGGTATCGGCGTCGGCTTCATCTCCTGGGTCGTCGTGCGCTCCCTCTCCGGCAAGGCGCGGGAAGTCTCGCCCCTGCTCTGGATCGTCGCGGTCGGTTTCCTGGTCTATTTCGCCCGAGGACCGATCGAGATGCTCTTCGGCAGCTGAACCGTTTGCCTACAACGGGGGATAAGATTCGTCCGTTGGACGAACACGACGAGATTTAAGAGGTTGTTCTGTTACGAGTCATTAGCTACAACCTCCGCAAGAATGCGGCGAGCGGCGAACTCACCGATCTGGTGAACCGCTTCGATCTCGATGTGCTGTGCCTGCAAGAGTGCGACACGCTCGCCCTCCCGGCCGAATTGGACAATCTCCACCTGGCCGACGCGACAAAGCGAAACAGGCTCGGGCTCGCGGTCTACTACCGCAAGGACCGCTTCACCGCCAAGTCCACCCAGGCCTTCGCGCTCAAGAAGTCCCTCCACGACAGGGTCCTCGCGCCGGCCCATGAGCGGCTGATCGGCACGCGCCTGATCGATGACGAATCGAAGCAGGAGCTCGTTGTCGCATCGTTCCACGCGGCTCCGCTCACCGCCCTCAACTCGCTGCGCCGCAACCAGATCAGGGCGGCGCATGCCGAGTTGCGCGGCATCGGTGATCTGCCGACACTGATGGTCGGTGACTACAACTACCCGTACTTCAAGGACAACCTGACCGCGCGGGTCAAGGAGTCCGGCTACGACCTGTCCCTGAGCGACACGTCGACGTACACCCGGTACAAGTTCTTCAAGGGGCACTTCGACTTCGTGACGTCTGTCGGTCTCGATATCGACAATGTCGAGACGCTGCCGAGCGGCAGATCCGATCACATGCCGATCCTGGTCACGGCCCAGTATTCCGCGGCCGAGCACGTAGCCTAAGGCGCGCCGCCGGACAACTCGCCAGCTCAGGCAGCGCTCGTCGCGTGCTCGCGACGTTCGACCGGGTGGCTCGTCACGATCGTCGTCGGCGTGACCAGCAGAAGGTCCAGCCCGCCCTCATGCAGCAGCGGCACGAGTTCCGACCTGCCGGCCTCCGCGGTCTCACGCACCTGTTTGACGAAGATCTCGCTCATTCCGTGGTCGGTGTGGAACTCGCGCCCGCCCCAGTGGATGCGGACGTGCTGTTCGAATAGCCTGCGCTGCTTGAGGGTCATGTCTTTACTGTGCGCGCTGGCGTTGCCGGGAAGTAGGGGCTTTCGTCCCAGCAGCGCGCGGCGGACGCATCGTGGGACTTTGTTCCCTGTTCCGCGCACCGGGGTCGGCCAATCGGCGAACTCGGGATGGGACCACTCATCAGCCGGCTTCGCGCGATCCTGCGCGAGCACCGCCTCCGGCTGCAGCCCGAGATGGTCATCCTGCTCAAAATGCTCTTCATGGTCGAGGGGATGGGCATCCGCCTCGATCCTGACTTCAGCCTTCGCGAGGCACTCACCCCCACTCCGCACGGCTGACCGCCGCGCGCTTCTCTCCGATCGCGATCGCACGCCGGCTGGCGCGAGCCGGCGTGGACGTCGCGGAGCTGGGTTGGGGGCTGCCGGAACGCTCCGCAAACTCTTCGACCTGATCGACACGAACGGCATCTCGGTGTCCAGCCTCGACGACACGCGCTTCACCGTGACCGAGTGACGCCGTGCGCCACGGTACCGACGAAACGAAACAGGGCCGGACCCGACATTTGTCGGGCCCGGCCCTCGGGTAAATCGTTGGTCAGCGCAGCACGCCGCAGGCGGCCGGGTCGGTCGCCTCCGCTGGCAACGCCGGGTTGAGCTCGCTCGCGCCCTCGTTGCTGAAGCTGTAGACGCCGTCGGCGTTGTAGTCGAGACCGTGGATCACGACTACACCCTCTCCGTCACGGATCGAGTCGGCGATCTGTTTGGCCGTTCCGCCGCCGCCCTCGTAGCCGGTCCCGGCGACATCGGTGAACTCGATATTGTCGCGGCTGTAGTCGAACATGCCGCCCTCCGCGACGGGGAAGCGGTCTACCGCAAGCAAGCTCGCCGGGGTCGTGTCGCCCGTCGTGGTGAGCGAGACGACGACGGGACCATACGCAGGCACACCCTCGAGGGTGTTGATCCGACCGTCGCCGTTCTCGTCCTGAAGCAGGGTCGGGCATTCGTTCAGTGCCTGGTTGCCATAGTGGATGTGCTGCGCGTGCGGGGCGTCCGGGGTGAGACCCTCCGCGTGCACCTCGATGTGCTTGATCTTCTGGTTGCGCACGATCGCGGTCGCGGTTCCGGATGCTCCCGAGCCGTTCAGTTCGGTGAGCGTGGCGGTGAGGGTGACGGTCTTGTCTGCGCCTTTTCCTCGCGGGACTTCGGGGTTATGGGCGGATGCTGCGGTGGCTCCGACCGATGTCGCTGCGAACAGCATCAAGACTGTGGCGCCGAGTGTCGTCATTGACTTCTTCATCACGGGGTGCTCCTCATTCGGGTTAGACGATCCAGCGGCTGGGTTACCGCCGGCGACGCACTATTCGGAGCCCTAACCTGAATCGATTGGGCCGGGACGCCGCGAGCATCCAGTCCCTCTGCTCAGACCGGGGGAACGTGAAAGAGTCCTCCGCCGTCGGCCTTTCGGTTCAACCCGCACAGGACGCGGCCGCCTCGTGCCCTGTCAGGGCGTAGCGGGACGTGAAAAGGGCCGGAACCGACTTGTGGTCGGTGCCGGCCCTCGGGTTAATCGTTAGCTCAGTGCAGCACGCCGCAGGCGGCCGGGTCGGTCGCCTCCGCTGGCAACGCCGGGTCGAGCTCGCTCGCGCCTTCCTTGCTGAAGCTGTAGGCGCCGCTCTCGTCATAGTCGAGCCCGTGGATCACGACCACACCCTCTCCGGCACGAATCGCCGCGGCAACCTCCTTGGCCGTTCCGACTCCGCCCGTGGGGCCGGCCCCGGCTACGTCGGTGAATTTGATGTTGGAGCGGTTGTAGTGATACATGCCGTCCTCTGAGACGGGGAAGCGATCGACCGCAAGGATGCTCGCCGGGCTCGTGTCGCCCGTCGTGGTGAGCGAGACGGCGACCGGACCGTACGAGGGCAGACCCTCGACGGTGCTGAGCCGACCGTCGTCGTTGAGGTCCTGAGCCAGGGTCGGGCATTCGTGCAGTGCCTGATCGCCGAAGTGGATGTGCTGCGCGTGCGGAGCGTCCGGGGTGAGCCCCTCCGCGTGCACCTCGATGTTCTTGATCATCTTGTTGCGCACGATCGCGGTCACGTGTCCGGATGTTCCGGAGCCGTTCAATTCGCTCAGCGTCGCGGTGAGGGTGACCGTCTTGCCTGCGCCTTTTCCTTTCGGCGCTTCGGTGTCGTGGGCGGATGCTGTACTTGCTCCGACCGACGATGCTGCGAACAGAATCAAGACTGTCGCACCGAGTGTCGTCATTGACTTCTTCATGTTTGGTTGCTCCTAGGTAAGCGATCGCGCCGGACGGGTTCCGACGGGACGGGTTCCCACGGGACGGGTTCCCACGGGCCACTGTAATCGTGGGTTTTCTCGCCCAACAGGGTAGCGGTGGCCCAGATAATGCGGTAAGGGTCACCCCGTCATCGTCGCCTTTGTGTAGCCGACTGGCTTCCATTTCTGGGCCGAATCCAGCCAAATCGGGGCGAGCAGCTAGGGCGTACCGTGACCATCTTCAGCGTGAATCCGGAGGCGTGCAGCCAGCGGTGATGGGTGCCACACAAAAGCACACCGTTGTCGACGTTGGCCCCACCGCCCGCCTCATACTCAGTAACGTGATGGGCGTCACCCCATCCCGGTGAAGCACCTCTCCATCGGTGCCCAGCACGATCTTCTGGTGCCCTCCATCGCACGCCGTTCGGCCGACGGTGACCGCGGAGACGGGCTCGGCCACCTCGTCGAGCCAGCCCGCCCCGCTGCTGTTCCCGCGTTCGCGGATCGTGACGGCCTTCCCTCGGTTGTCGTTCGTGCTCGTCTGGGTGCCTCGAACGATGTCGGCCGGTTCGACCTGAACCATGACCGCGCACACCGTCGGATCGTCGACGCCGGTGAGCGCGACAGGCGCTACTTTCGCGATCAGGGCCTCGTCCTGCGCGACCAGTTGGGTGATCTGGGGGCGTCGAGGCGGAGGGTGACAGCAGGTGAATCGGGGCACAGGATGCGCACTAGGCCTGTTGCGGCCGATCGGCGGCGGTCCCGGGCGACTGCTGGCCCGCGATTGCCTCAAGGTTCTCGACCAGCGCGGCGATCCCGGCGTCGAAGGCCGCATCGGCCCGGTCGCCCGCGACGACACCGTCGTGGAGCGCCTCATGCAGAGCCGGATGCGCGTGCGGCTGCGTAACCCACGCCATGGTGGGGGACGCTGCATCCATCGCCGAGCCGAGCATGTAGCTGTCGATCACCGAGACCGCGACGATGACAGCACGGGGGTCAAACCCCTGTGCTGCGAGCAGCGAGGCGAGGCGCTCATAGATCTCGAGAGTCGCCTCGTCGGTCACGGCCTCGCCCACGAAGATCGGAATGGCTTTTGCATGCAGCGCGAGTGCGGCGCGATAGATTCTCGCCCAGTGCACCACCTGCTCCCGCCAGGCCCCTTCACCGGGCGGAAATCCGTCCTGGGCCAGCACGTCGGCGCTAATGAGCGATCTCATCCCGTTGATGATTTCAGGACGACCCTGAACATGGTGGTAGATCGACGAGGGGCTCACCCCGAGCCGGCGTGCCAGACGCGGCAGCGTGAAGTCACCCCGCTCGTCGACGAGATCGAGCGCGGCGCGGCAGATCTTCTCCGGGGAGAGCAGCGGACTGAGCGGCCTGCCCATGGTCAGAAGACGATCACGCTGCGGGCACGCTCACCGCGCCGCATCGCGTCGAAGGCCTCGTTCACCTCCTCGAGCGGGATGCGGTGCGAGATCAGCTCGTCGACCGGGAGCTTGCCCGCAAGGTAGAGCTCGGCAATGCGTGGGAAATCCCGCCCTGGCACGGTTGAGCCGTAGTTGGATCCGATGAGCGACTTGCCGCTTTCGGCGAGCGCGAGCGCGTCGATGGCGACAGGCGTGTCCTGCGGCGGGAGGCCGACGATGATCGCCTTTCCGCCGGGGGCGATGAGTCCGGGGAGCGACTCGATCGTCTCCACGCGGCCGATCGCCTCGAAGGCGTAGTCGGCGCCGTTGCCGGTGAGCTCCCTCACCCGGTCGGCGAGGCCGGGCCCGGCCGCGAGGGTGTGGGTCGCGCCGAGACGACGGGCCGCCTCGAGCTTCTCCTCGCTGCGATCGACGGCGATGATCGGGTTCGCGCCGACGAGCTTCAGCGCCATGATGATCGACAGGCCGACCCCGCCGCTGCCGACGACGACCGCGGAAGATCCGGCTTCGACGGCGGCGTCGTGCGTTACGGCGCCGAAGCCGGTGGCGATCGAGCATCCGATCAGGCTGGCGACGTCGAACGGAACGTCGTCGGGAATGCGGATGGCGCCGGACTCGGGTACCACCGCGTACTCGCACATCGACCCGACGGCGAGGTACGGAAAAATGCGCTCCCCGTCGCGGCTCAACGCGGTGCTGCCGTCGGGCAGCACACACTCCTCCGACCGGCTCCCGGTGCAGACGTAGGCCTTGCCCGACAGGCAGGCGACGCACCGGCGGCACGGATAGAACCACGAGAGGATCACGTGGTCCCCGACCGCGACGTCGGTGACGCCCGCACCGATCGCCTCCACCGTTCCGGCGCCCTCGTGCCCCATGACGGTGGGGGAGGGCAGGATCCAGTCGCCGTCGAGCACATGCCGATCCGACCCGCACACCCCCGAGGCGCCCATCCTCACGAGCACAGCGCCGGGCCCAGGATCGGCGACCTCGACGGACTGGATTTCGAGCCCGGTCGAGGAGCCGTCGTGTACCGCGGCGCGAGCGAGCCGCATCACGCCTGCTCGATCCGGGCCGGTGATGCCCCTGCCGCGGTGGTGCCGGCGACGAAGTCGCCGATGTTGCGCCGCTTGTAGAGCAACGTGGCCATCACGAAGTAGACGACACCGCCCACGACCGCGGCAGGGAGCGAGGCGGTCGTGTACGAGAAGAGCGGATGCGTCTCAAGGGTGATCGGGTTGTAGATCCAGAGATAGAACGCGGCGCCAGCGAGAACGGCGCCCATTCCCGCCCAGTTCACGCCTCCGTTGAAGTGGTACGCGCTCGCTCGGCCGGGCACGTACAGGTCTCGCAGCGACACGCGCTGGCGGCGAAGCACGAAGTAATCGGCGATGATCGCGCCGCACATCGCCGAAAGGAACGCGCCGCTCAGCGTGACGAACACCATGAACTTGTCGTACATGAAGCCGGGGAAGAAGGCGAGCAGCGCGGGCAGCACGAAGAAGCCAGCACACAGCCACGCCCATCTCACCCGTGACAGCAGGTTGCCACTGGCCTGACGAATCGCGAGCACGGTCGAGTAGACGATCGACGAGCTGCTCGTGACATTGGCGAAGGCAATGAAGAGCAGTATGAACGCGCCGAGCACCGGCCCGCCGAAGGGCATCATCCACACCGTCGGATCGGAGTCGCCGAGGGTCAGCGCGGCGGCCATCCCCACGATCTGGGCGATGAGCGTCGCGATAAGCAGACCGCCGTAGGCGGGCCAGAGTGCCGCCCGCGGCGAGCGCGTCAGCCTGGCGAGTGAGCCCATGACGGGGTACCACGAGACACCGACCCCAGCGTTGAACTCGACCGCGAGCATGAAGTTGAGCTGGTCGTCCTCGAAGGGGGCGAGTGGGGCCGCAGTGAAGAGAGTGTCCACCGAGGTGTTGAGCACGAGGTAGACCATCAGGAAGAGCGTCACGATGAGCAGGCCGGGCGCGATGAACTTGTTGAAACGGCCGATCGTGACCGGGCCGCGGGAAAGGATCCACCAGGAGACGGCGATCGCGAGGAGCGCAAAGAAGGTGACGAGCAGGCTTTCGGGCCCGAAATCGGTGCTGAATGCCGAGTTTGAGACCTGAGTGACGGCACGACCGACCATGATTGCGAGCAGCGATGACCAGCCCATCTCGGTGATCAGAATCACCGTGAAGACGAGTACCCCCACGCCCACGACGCCGAAGACGGGCCGCAGCAGCGTGTACTGCTCGATGCCGTAGCGCTGGCTCGAGACCACGCTCGCGAGGACCATGAAGCACAGGCCGATGGCGTTGCCGATGATCATCGCGGCGATGCCCTGCTGGAATCCCACCAGCAACGCGGTGAAACCGCCGACGAGGAAAGCCCACGTTGCGATCGCGAGCGCAACGTTGACGCCGGTGAAGTCGGAGGCGTTCCAGATGCGCTCCTTCTTCAGCAGGGGCAGCGAGCCGAGGGAAGCAGTGTCGAGCTGGGCTCGGTCGGATCGTGCGCCGCTGGCGCCCGGGATAGTCACAGCGACAGCATCAGGATGCCGAGAAGCGCGATCACGACGGAGACGCCGACGAAGAGCGAGAGATCCGCCCCCGAGAGCTCGCGACGCGAAGGGTCGTCTCGCTCAATGGTGTCGATGATACTGAGTCGGCTCTCCAGCTCCGTGGCGATGTTCGCGTCCGCAGCATCCATGACTGCACTCCCTTGTTCAATCGAATGGCGTTCGGTTTTGGGTCAATAGTGGCCCTCGACTTCCGGTGTGTCAATTAGTATTCGGTGCACGACGCCCGCAATCGGTCAGACAGGGGAACGCAATGCTCAGGATGGCTGTTCTCCAGGCTGTCGCCGAAATCAACGCCGTCGCCGAGAATCTCGAATCAGTCGCGCTGTTCGCGCAGAGAGCGGCCGGCGAGGGCGCCGACCTTCTCGTGACCCCGGAGCTCTTCGCCACCGGGTATGCGCCCGGACTTGTGAAGCACTCCGACGGCGAGGCGATCCGAGCGGAGCTTGCCCGCATCGCCCGACAGCAGGGCATCGCGCTCGTCGGCTCGAGCGTGGAGGCGGCAGGGTCCGACCTCCACATCTGCGCGTCGCTCTTCGACGACCAGGGCAGCGAGCTCACCCGCTATCGCAAGGCACACCTGTTCGGCCCCGACGAGAAGGCCGCCTTCGTCCCCGGCGACGCGCTGCCCGAGCTGGTGCCGTACCGCGGCCTCACTCTGGCACTCGGGCTCTGCTACGACATCGAGTTTCCCGAATATGCCAGAAGCGCCGCGGTGCGGGGCGCCGACCTGCTCTGCATCCCCACCGCCGTGCCCACCACGGGCGATGTCGGCGGCGCCACCCCCGGGCTCAGCTACAACGCCGAGCGCATTTCGACGATGATGGTGCCGGTGCGGGCGCTCGAGAACGGCGTTTACATCGCCTATGCCAACCACACCGCTCCTGGATTCACCGGCCTCAGCTGCATCGCGAGCCCGTACGGAACATTTCTCGACGCGGCAGGCGACGGCGAAGAACTGCTGATCGCGCAGATCGACGAGGCGGAGGTGCGTCGGGCACGCAGGATCAACACCTACCTCGACTGCGTGCGCACCGACCTGTACGCCTAGGTCCGGTTCAGATCCTCGGTGCGGATGTGCCCGGGTTATGATTGAAGTCCCGATTCACACCTCGACGTGGAAGGCCACCGTGCGGTTTCTTCGATACCTCCCCATCATCCTGCCGATGGCGCGCCGGGCTTGGCGCAGTCCGCAGGGTCAGGCGATGATCGCTCAGGCCAAGGCGGCCTACGCCAACCGCAACCGCAACCGGCCCTAGGAAGCGCGGCGCACGGAGGCGGCATCTCTATTGCCGTCGATCTCCGGGCGTCAACACCGTGTGGCGTTCCCCCCGCTTCGGTGGCACGTAGGTGCAGGTGTCACCCGCGCACAGCTCGGACTTCGTCCTGGCGAACATCCGCTGCAGATCGCAGCCCATGCAGATGCCGAATGCACTCTCGATGAAGAGAAGTCCGAGGCACAGCGCACAGAGGGCGAGGGTGAAGCCGTTGGCGATGTCCAGAAAGCCCATCACGCCGCACGAGACGAACGCCATGCCGAGGCCGAACGACCAGGCGAGCCTCTTCTGGGCCCCGCCGACCCACTCGGGCCGTTGCCTCCATACGAGCAGCGTGCCGATGATCAGGCTCGGCGTGTACTTCGTTCCGACGAACAGCCTCAGGATCATGTCGACCATGAAGGCGGCCCCGAACATCCGTAGCGGTTGGAAGTCGTCCGTGAGGGCGGCGACCATGAATGCGACGATGCCGCCGAGAAACAGAAGACCGGCGGATGCCCGGACCGCTCGCTCGTTGACAACGGTGATGTCGATGCCGTCGACGTGTTCGCCAATGATCGGCGCCTCTGCGGTGACTGTCACGGGGTCGTTTCGAGCGTTTCGTTGGACTGCTCCGAGGGAGTGAGCTCTGCCGCGATGTCGGTCATGGCCTGGATGCCCCCGGCACGGTACGCCTCCCAGTCCCTCGCCTCGGGTCCGCCGGGCAGGCGCTTGTCCGCCCAGCCTGCACTGAGCGTGCCGGCCGTGTCGACGGCCTGCGCGGGATCGGTCTCGTCGGCGATCTGACGCACGAATTCGCCGAGCGCCGCCACTGCGCCTTCGTAGAACTTCGCGGCGGGATGCGAGCGTCCGTCTTTCGCGAGTGTGCAGGCTGACACGTCACCGAGCAGCCGCGACCACTCGTCCGTGGCGAGTCGGCGTGCGGCCGTTACGGTCGTCCGGACGGGGCGAGCCGTGACCACCGGAATCATGCCACTGCTTAGCGGCTGGGGAACAGCGCGGGGGAGGCCGCCGGCGCGCTCCCGTGGCCAGCGCAGAGCTGCGCATCCGGTATACCCTGCAGCGCCTCCTCGACGTGCTGACCGCAGCCGTCCCAGGTTGTTTTTCCGCAGACGGAACAGGCAATTGTGTAGCACATAGAGACTCCCTCGAACTGGTTGGGTCGAGAGTAGCATACCCCCAGGGGTATATGCTTTACTGGCTTCAGCACCACGACCAGGCGGCGGCCTGACGCTGTGACCGAAAGGAATCCCGATGACAACCATCGATCTGACATCCGACTCATTCAGCCAGGCCGTCGACGACAACGGCATCCTGATCGTTGACTTCTGGGCGGCGTGGTGCGGCCCCTGCCGCGCGTTCGCTCCCGTCTTCCAGGCGGCATCCGAGGCCCACCCCGACATCACATTCGGAAAGGTCGACACCGAGGCGGAGCAGCAGCTCGCCAGCGCTGCGGGTATCTCGTCGATCCCCACCCTCATGGTCTTCCGCGACCGGATTCTCGTCTTCTCGCAGCCCGGTGCTCTGAGCGGCTCCCAGCTCGAGCAGGTCATCACCGGGGTTATGGGCCTCGACATGGACGAGATCCGCAGCAGGATGGCGGCCACCGCCACGAATACCTGAGCCGTGGCGCCCGTGAACGGCCTGGCGCCCTCGGCTGCCGACGGGACGGTGACGGGTACCCCCACCATCCGCGAGCTCGAAAAGCTCTCCATCAAGTTCACCTGAAACGAAAGACACCTCACCCATGAAGATCACCTCCCGCCTCCTCGCCTCAGTGGCGATCGCCGCCACCCTCGCTTTCGGCGTTGCCGCGTGCGCTCCCGCCGCTGATCCCATCGCGATCTCGGCCGAGACCGTGGTCATCGACGTGCGCACACCCGAGGAGTTCGCCTCCGGCCACCTCGACGGGGCCGTGAACATCGATGTGCAGTCGGCATCGTTCGACAAGACGGTCTCGGAGCTGCCGACCGACGGCGAGTACGTCGTCTACTGCCGCTCCGGCACTCGCTCCGCCGCTGCCATCGACCGCATGGAGGGCCTCGGGTTCACCACGCTGACAAACGCGGGCGGGGTCGAAGCCGCCTCGGAGGCGACAGGGTTGGCGATCACGAAGTAGCCGCCACGGCAGCGCTAGGAGTAGTCGGCACCAGGCACACCCGCGCGCCGGTACTCGAATTCGTCGCTTCCCGATACGAGTTCCCAGACCTGCTCCATTCCTGGCTCGCCCATCGCCTGAACGAAGCTCTTCTGGGGCATCCCCTCGATGAACTCGAGTTCGACGGTTTCGGCGTTCGCGCCATCATTCTCACCCTGGATGAGGCGCGCGGTATACGTGGAATCAGTCATGCGCCGACGCTACTCGAGACCCGCGGACTTTTGTCAGGGCCTTGACTCGCGCTCGAAGCGCTTCTGGGATGTCTGGGCTCGAGAGCACGCGGACTGAACTGCGGGGCCGATCGATGTGAGGATGGATGCATCGCCTCGAGACAGTAAAGGACCTCCGGATGACCATCACCGATGAACTTCTCCGCAACAACGAGCAGTACGCCGCGCAGTTCTCTGGCCCCCTGCCATTGCCCCCGAGCAGGCACCTCGCCGTGCTGGCCTGCATGGATGCCCGGATCGACGTCTACCGCGCGCTGGGGTTGAACGAAGGCGAGTCGCACGTGATCCGCAACGCTGGCGGTGTCGTCACCGAAGACGGCATCCGCTCGCTTGCGATCAGTCAGCGGCTGCTCGGAACCGAGGAGATCATCCTCATCCACCACACCGACTGTGGCATGCTCACATTCACCGATGACGGGTTCAAGCAGAGCATCCAGGACGAGGTCGGAATTCGCCCCCCGTGGGCCGCCGAGTCGTTCCCCGACCCGTTCGACGACGTGAAGCAGTCGCTCAACCGGATCATGGCGAGCCCGTTCATTCCTCAGAAGGGTTCCGTGCGCGGATTCGTCTTCGATGTCGCCACGGGCAAGCTCATCGAGGTGACTGTCTAGCTGGCATAGGGCGGATTCACTGCCTCGACCGAAGGGGCGCGGCGTAGGTTTGCTGGGGTGACGATACCTACCCCGGCAACGGTCGGCGAGCTCCGCGCCGCCAGCCACGTGCAGAAGACCCTCCGCGTCGAGATTCGCGACAATCTCCTGGCCGCCCTCCGCGAGGGCCGCGATCCGTGGCCCGGCCTGCACGGGCTCGAGTTCACGGTCATCCCCCAGCTCGAGCGGGCCCTCATCGCAGGCCACGACATCGTGCTGCTCGGCGAGAGGGGGCAGGGCAAAACCCGTCTGTTGCGCACGATGGTCGGCCTGCTCGACGAGTGGTCTCCCGTCATCGCGGGCTCCGAGCTGGGCGAGCATCCGTTCGACCCCATCACGGTGACGAGCAGGCGCCGCGCCGCCGAGCTGGGCGACGATCTACCGGTCGCCTGGCGCTCTCGCGACGAGCGGTATTCCGAGAAGCTCGCCACCCCCGACACGAGCGTCGCCGACCTGATCGGCGACGTCGACCCGATGAAGGTCGCCGAGGGCCGTAGCCTGGGCGACCCCGAGACGATCCACTTCGGCCTCATACCGCGCAGCCACCGGGGCATCGTGGCCATCAACGAGCTTCCCGACCTCGCCGAGCGCATCCAGGTTGCGATGCTCAATGTGATGGAAGAGCGCGACATTCAGATCCGCGGCTACGTACTTCGGCTCCCTCTCGACGTGCTGGTGTTGGCCACCGCGAACCCGGAGGACTACACGAACCGGGGTCGCATCATCACCCCGCTGAAAGACCGGTTCGGCGCCGAGATTCGCACCCACTATCCGACCGAGCTGGCCGACGAGATCGCCATCATCCGACAGGAATCCGATCTGGTCGCCGACGTTCCCGACTACCTCGTCGAGATTCTCGCCCGCTTCACCCGGGCGTTGCGCGGTTCGAGCGCCGTCGACCAGCGCAGCGGAGTCAGCGCCCGCTTCGCGATCGCCGGCGCGGAGACCATCGCTGCGGCCGCCATCCTCCGCGCGACCCGCCAGAATGAACCGGATGCCGTGGCCCGCCCGGTCGATCTGGAGACCGCCGTCGATGTGCTCGGTGGCAAGATCGAGTTCGAATCGTTCGAGGAGGGGCGAGAGGACGAGATCCTCGACCACCTTCTGCGCACCGCAACGGCCGAGACGGTCAGGGCGCACTTTCGCGGCCTCGACTTCTCCTTGCTGGTAGAGGCGATCGAGGCCGGCGCCCTGGTCACCACCGGCGAGCAGGTCACCGCTCGCGCCTTCCTCTCCGGACTGCCGGTGCTCGGCGAGTCCGAGCTGTATGACGAGATCTGCGATCGGGTCGGTGCGATGAGCGACGGACAGCGGGCCGGCGCCATCGAGCTGGCGCTCGAGGGCCTTTACCTGCAACGGCGGATCAGCAAGGAGAGCGGTGGGGGCGAGACGATCTATGGCTAGGGCCAACCGGCGGCTCAGCCGTGCCGCCCGCTACGGCAGGTACTCGGGAGGGCCCGATCCGCTCGCCCCGCCCGTCGACCTGGCCGAGGCTCTCGACGCCATCGGCGAGGACGTCATGGCGGGCTACTCGCCCGAGCGGGCGATCCGCGAGTTCCTGCGGCGCGGCGGCACCGACCGGGCTGGCCTCGACGACCTGGCGCGACGCGTCGCCGAGCGGAGGCGGGAGCTGACCCGGCGGCACAATCTCGACGGCACCCTTGAGGAGGTCAGGGAACTGCTCCAGAAGGCTCTGAAAGCCGAACGCGCGCAGTTGGCTCGTGATGTCGACATCGACGACGGCGATCGGATGCTGGCCGAGATGCAGCTCGAAAACCTCCCGGCTTCCACACCTGCCGCGGTCAGCGAGCTGAGCGACTACGACTGGCGCAGCAGCGACGCCCGCGCGCACTTCGAGGCAATCAAGGATCTGCTGGGCCGGGAGATGCTCGACCAGCGCTTCGCGGGCATGAAGAAAGCGCTCGAGAACGCGACCGACACCGACCGGGCCGCAATCAGGGAGATGCTCGCCGATCTCAATGAGCTCCTCGCCGCGCACCAACGGGGCGATGATACCCCGGAGCAGTTCGACGCGTTCATCGACAAGCACGGGAGCTTCTTCCCGGAGGGGCCGCGCAACATCGACGAGCTCCTCGACGCGCTCGCCCAGCGCGCCGCCGCCGCCGCGCGAATGCGCAACTCGATGACCCAGGAGCAGCGCGACCAGCTCGACGCGCTGGCCGGGCAGGCGTTCGGCTCACCCGAGCTCATGCAGTCGCTCGCTCAGCTCGACGGTCACCTCCAGGCGTTGCGCCCGGGCGAGGACTGGGGCGGCTCGGAGCGCATGGAGGGTGGGGAGGGGCTCGGCCTCGGCGATGGCACGGGCGTGTTTCAAGATCTCGCGGACCTCGACGAGTTGTCCGAGCAGCTGACGCAGTCGTACCGCGGGTCGAGCATGGACGACCTCGACCTCGACAAGCTCTCGCGGCAGCTCGGCGATGCGGCGGTGGCCGACGCCCGCACGCTCCAGCAGCTCGACGCGGCGCTTCGCGATCCCGCCACCATGAAGCGCGGTTCCGACGGCACTCTCAGGCTGACGCCGAAAGCGATGCGCCAACTCGGTAAGGCGCTGTTGCGCGACGTCGCGGCCCGGATGTCCGGGCGCCAGGGCGATCGCGATGTGGCGACAGCCGGTGCCGCAGGGGAGTTCTCCGGGGCCACCAGGGGCTGGGCGTTCGGCGACACCGAGCCGTGGGACGTGACCCGCACGATCACGAATGCCATCGCCCGCACAGCGGGGGAGGGCAGCACGACCGCCGCGGGCATCCGGCTCGAAATCGGCGACGTCGAGGTTCAGGAGACCGAGGCCCGCACCCGCGCGTGCGTGGCATTGCTGGTCGATACGTCGTTCTCGATGGCCATCGACGGGCGGTGGGTTCCGATGAAACGCACCGCGCTGGCGCTCCACACGCTCATCACGAGCCGCTTTCGCGGTGACGACCTGCAGCTCATCGGTTTCGGCCGTGTGGCGGAGGCGATGGAGATCGAGCAGCTCACTGCACTCGATGCGGAGTACGAGAAGGGCACCAACCTGCACCACGCCCTCCTGTTGGCGAACCGACACTTCCGCCGGCATCCGACCGCCCAGCCTGTGCTGCTCATCGTCACCGACGGTGAGCCGACCTCTCACCTCGAGGCTGGCGGCGACGTCTTCTTCAGCTACCCGCCACATCCGGTGACCGTGGGCCTGACCGTGCGCGAGCTCGACAACTCGATGCGCCTGGGCGCGCACACGACCTTCTTCCGCCTCGGCGAGGATCCGGGGCTCGCCCGGTTCATCGACTCGCTGGCGGAACGAGTCGCAGGCACCGTCGTGGCACCCGAGCTCGACGACCTGGGTGCCGCGGTAGTCGGTTCCTACCTGGGTTCGCGCCGGGGCGAGCGCCTTTTTGGCGCCTGAGTCCGAGCGGCTATCGGCCGAATAGGCTGCGCAGTTGACTCCCCGTGTGCCCAGTTGAAACTTGCCGACCACTCGTGGGCACGCGGCGGGGGCGGATCTAGTCCGTGATGCGGATTCCAGCAGACCGCTGCGGACGGGATCAGGGTGTCCACAGACCGCGGATCAGCACGGCCGCGCACCACACGCAGGGGTAGGTCGCCGGGAAGGCCCACAGAAACGAGTTGAGACCCCCGCCTGCGCGGTCACCAACGCCGCCAGCGTGCGATGGCTCAGCAGGCGTCGCACCGTCGATTCGCGGTGTGCGGGGGTGAAAAGGATTCCTCCGGGGCGGAATTGCCCACGGACCGACCATTGTTCGAAGGCGCCGATCAGGATCCCGACCGACACCATGCGGCATGACACGTCGAGCGCCCATCCAGCCGTGCTCGAAGCAGCGGGTGCTCGAAAGAGACGAAGTCCACGTCGAGGCGCCGCCCCGGCCGGGCGGTTTGGGTACGCGCTAGCGCGAACTGACGCGCGATATCCCTGTAGGCGCGTGGCGCTGCACCCTGGGCCGCCGGCGCGACCGCGGAGGCCCAGCAGCCGAGGATTTCGAGGTAGGAAGACTGCAGCTGTATGGTGCTCGGCGGACCGGCGTCGCGGCGTGTTGCAGCGCGAACAAGCGCATTCCCCATGTCGGTGACGGCTTTCGCTCACAGCGGCCCGGGTTCCAGAAGGCAGGCAGCCATAAGCTGGGCTGTCGCCTCTCGAGTTCGCGCCCCGGTCCGGGGGTGTCACCCGACCAGTCGCGGATCAGGATGTGCAGGTGCAGAACGGGGAGGCGAAGGGCTACCTCGGCGCGATTGTCTTCAACCGCACCGGCCAAGACGGCTGCGAGACCCTGGTTTCGATGCAGGTTGCCGGAGGGATCCCGGCTGTCTTCGTCTCACGCACTGACGGCTTCCGGATCCTCGGCGGTCTCCCGGCCGGATACGGCTGTGACGCCTCCGTCGCCGGAACTGCGGCTCCGCCCGTCGGGACTGACGGGCAGACCGTGGATCAAGGTGGGATTCGACGGATGGGGCCATGTCCATCTCTACAACGCGAACACCCTGGGAAAGGTGGACGGATCCCGACCAAGATCTCGCATACGTCTCGCACTACGCGGGCGGGTTTCGCGTGCTCAGCTACGGTCCAACCGGGCTTCAGAAGGTCGGCAGCGACATCGACGAGGACGGAAACAACTTCTGCGGTGTGCAGCTCTCCCGAGCCCTGCCAAGGGAGTCAGCGCGTGTTCGCGGTGTATGCTCGTGGCGAATCTTGTAATGGGCCTGGCTTTGGGCTGTTGGTGATCGACTTCCCGCCAGGAGACCCATGAGTGCAACCGCGAGTAGAGCCGTGGGCCTCGGCCCGTCGGTGGAATTCTCCCGGCAAACAGCCCAAATTCGACAGGCCCTCGGCCGGGCTGAAGCCGGCGACAGCCTGAACGCCATCGACGCTGAGGCGCTGCTGAACGCTCGGGACGATGAACTTGATCGTCTGCTTCAGGTCGCGAGCAGTATTCGTGACAGCGGCCTCGACGCAGCAGGGCGCCCGGGCGTAATCACATACTCGCGCAAGGTCTTCGTCCCGCTGACCCAACTGTGCCAGGACCGCTGCCACTATTGCGTCTTCGTTCAGACCCCTGGCCAGCTGTTGAGAGCCGGCACAGCGCCGTATATGTCGCCGGATGAAGTACTGAAAGTGGTTCGTGCCGGCGCGGCGCTGGGGTGCAAAGAGGTTCTCTTCACCCTCGGAGACCGCCCGGAGAATCGCTGGCCCGCGGCACGGAACTGGCTTGACGATCACGGCTATGACTCGACTCTCGACTACATGCGGGACATGGCGATCCTCGTTCTTGAAGAGACAGGCTTGCTGGCTCACCTCAACCCCGGTGTGATGACCTGGGCTGAGATGCAGCGACTGAAACCTGTTGCGCCGTCGATGGGGATGATGCTGGAGACCACCGCGACGAGGCTGTGGTCCGAGAAGGGCGGCCCGCACTATGGGTCTCCCGACAAGGATCCGGCGGTGCGACTGCGCGTCCTCGACGACGCGGGGCGCTCGAATATTCCGTTCACAACCGGGGTGTTGCTGGGCATCGGGGAGAACAACGCAGAACGCGTCGATGCCATGTTCGCGATTCGTGACTCGGCAGAGCGATACGGCCACGTGCAGGAAGTGATCGTGCAGAACTTTCGCGCGAAGCCGGCCACCGCAATGATGCGCGCGCGCGATCTGGCAACTCAGGAGTATGTGGCGGCCGTCGCGGTGACCCGGCTTGTGCTGGGTGCCGGGTCACGTATCCAGGCGCCGCCGAATCTGACCGACGCGAACGAACTCGCTTTGCTGGTTCGCGCCGGCGTTGATGATTGGGGCGGCGTGAGTCCGCTCACCCCAGATCACGTCAACCCGGAGCGGCCGTGGCCGCAGATCGACGAGCTCGCGCGGCTGACCGCCGAGAGCGGCTTCGAACTACGCGAGCGCCTCACGACGCATCCGCATTACATCCGTGCCGGCGAGCCCTGGATTGACCCGCGGGTTACGCCGCATGTGCGCGCGCTAGCCGACCAGGAAACAGGGATGGCCCGAGAGCATGTCCACCCGGCAGGCCGGCCGTGGACGGCGGAGTTGTCCGCGCCATCCCGGGAATCTGCAATCGGGACTTCGATCTCAAGAGATCCGGCGATCGCTCATATCCTTCGCGCGGCTGAGAAGACTCCGGCAGGCTTGACCGACGACGACTACGTCACCCTGCTGGGCGCCAGCGGATCAGACCTGGACGCACTCACCGCCGCCGCGGACGCGCTGCGCAGGGAGACCGTCGGCGACACTGTTACCTACGTCGTCAATCGAAATCTCGACTCGTCACTGTTCCCGGCACAACTCTCGCCAGAAATGCTCAACGGTCTCGTCGATGAGGCAACGCAGCTGGGTGCCACCGAGATCTGCATTCAGGGCGGGATTGATCCGGCGCTGCCGGGAGTGACGTACCTGGACCTGATCAAACAAATCAAGGCGCGGAATCCCATGATTCATCTGCACGCCTTCCGACCGATCGAGATCCTGGATGGCGCGTCGCGTTGTGGCCTCACACCGGGCCTGTTTCTTGACTCACTCCTCGAGGCAGGAGTGAGTTCAGTTCCGGGCACCGGTGCACGGATCCTCAACGACGACATTCGTCGAAAGCTTTCGGGTGGAAGCGAGCTCTCGGTCGCCGCGTGGACGGGCCTGATCACGGCTGCGCATCGCGCTGGGCTCCGGTCAACGGCGACGATGGTCTACGGACACCTGGAGTCGCCCGCCGACCAGGTCGCACATCTTCGAGCATTGATTCGGATCCAGGATGAGACGGGCGGTTTCACCGAGTTCATCCCCATCCCGTTCGTTCCGTACGACTCTCCCGCAACGCTCAGAGCAATCACCCGGCCTGGACCGACGATCGACGAAACGAGAGCGCTGCACGCGGTCGCCCGACTGATGCTGACCGGAAGGATCGACCACATTCAGGCCGCCTGGACGAAGCTCGGAATTCGGGGTAGCCAGCAGGTTTTGCAGGGTGGTGCGGATGATCTGGGCGGGGTCCTCCTTGACGGAACGCTTTCCCCCGAAGCGGGTCAGGAAGTCGGTCGCGTGCTCGCCGTGCGGGAAATCGCCAGGGCGGCATCCGAGATCGGACGTCCAACTCGGCAACGGACGACCACCTACGGCAGAGCATGATGCTGCCGCAACAGGTCGGCCCACACGAGCTCAATGGTGTCGAACTTGAAGTTGCGATTCTCGGCGCGGGATTCGGCGGACTCGGTCTGGGCATTCAACTGGCCCGCCGGGGATTCACATCCTTCCTGATCCTCGAACGCGCGGCGGACATTGGGGGAACCTGGCGCGACAACACCTACCCCGGGGTTGCCTGTGACATCCCGTCCCACCTGTACTCGTTTTCGTTTCGCCAGAAGCACGACTGGTCACACGTTTTTCCGTCCGGGTCCGAGATTCTCGCCTACTTGCGGGAGTGTGCGCGGGAGGAAGGCCTCCTCCCACACCTCCGGTTGAAGACCGAGGTGCTGGATGCCCGCTGGATAGAAGCCCTTGAACGGTGGCAGATCACGACAACACGCGGCGTGTGCACCGCTCGCGTGCTTGTGGCTGCGGCCGGGCGCCTGTCCGATGCCAAAATTCCACGGATCGACGGGCTAGAGAGTTTCTCCGGTGACGTTTTTCATTCGAGCCGGTGGGATCATTCGGTGACTCTGGAGGGGAAGCGAGTTGGCGTTGTCGGAACCGGCGCCTCCTCCATTCAGATCGTTCCGGCGGTCACGAAAGCTGCTGCCAAGGTGGTGGTCTTTCAACGCAGCGCCGCCTGGGTGGTGCCCCGGCCCGACCGCTCCTACTCAGCCGCCGAGCAGCGCCTGTTCAGCAGCGACACCACGAGTCTCGATGATTCACGCGCCCACATTTTCGCCCAAGCGGAAGAGGCGTTCGACGAGCGTCTGGGCATCCCCGAGAAGATCGATGCGCTTCGCTCGCGCGCAGCCCTCAATCTCGAGGCGGGCGTTCCGGATCTTGAGCTGCGCGCGCGACTCACGCCCAATTATGAGATCGGATGCAAACGGGTGTTGCTCTCCAACGAGTACTACCCAGCTCTTTCGGCCAGCCACGTGACCGTCGAGACGTCGGCTTTGGCTGCGGTGACCGGCACCACGGCCATCGCGGCCAGCGGTATCACCCACGACCTCGATGTCATCGTCTTGGCCACCGGGTTCCACACGACACGGCCGCCTTTCGCCGACCGTATCCTCGGAAAATCGGGAGTCAGACTTTCCGAACACTGGTCGAACGGTATGACATCGTTTGCGTCGACCGTCGTTCACGACTTTCCGAACCTGTTCGTCATCGACGGACCGAACGCGAGCCTCGGGCACAATTCGGCCATCTACATGATCGAGACGCAGATTGACTACATTCTGGGAGCGCTCGACTTCCGTGAAGCGAACGGTGGGGTGGTCCTCGAGGTCACGCACGCAGCAGAACAGGAATATACCCGGATGCTCGACAAGATGAGCCGGTCGACCGTCTGGCTGACGGGCGGATGCACAAGCTGGTACGTCGACGATCGCAGTGAACGACTGACTCTGTTGTGGCCTGGGCCGGCCCGAACGTTTCGGGAAACGAATGGGAGCTTCAATCCCTCGGCTTACACGATTTCTGCGACCGCCGGATTCAGCTTAACCGCCTGACCGAGCATGGCACGAACGGCGCCGAGTACGACGGCGAGGGACGCGAATTTGTTCGGGCGTGCCCGGCGCCTATGGCTGGGGTTGCGGGATGATCTGACACACGATCCCTGCTGAGCAGTCGGCTGGGTCGAGGTTCTCGCTGGCCTCAATGAGGTGCTGCAGCTCTGATTCGAGGCGAGCGAGTTCTCGTTGCCGGGCGCGCACATCTGCGAGCTTTCTGGCGAGAAGTGTCGCGACATGTCCGCATGGCACAGCGCCGGCCTCGCGGAGCGAAAGGATGCTGCTGATGTCGGTCAGCGACAGCCCGGCAGCCTGCGACGCCCGGATGAACCCAAGACGAGAGGCAGTGGCCTCGTCGTACTGGCGGTAACCGTTCGCTTCGCGTGCTGCGGAGGGCAGGAGTCCCCGACGTTCATAGAATCTGATGGTTTGCGTGTTCACCCCGGCGACAAGGGCAAGATCTCCAATTCGCATAGTCCCAGTGAACCACTTGACCTTGCACCATAGTGCAAGGTTTATCGTAAGTGCTGTGGAGATCACTTTGCAGTACTTCGATGGATGCCCGAACTGGACCATTGCCGCGGAGCGGCTGGCCTCGATCGCCCAGACGCACCCCGCTATGACGGTGACCCACCGACTGGTGGAGACCCCCGAGGATGCGGAGGCGATCGGTTTTCGCGGATCACCGAGCATCCTCGTCAACGGCACAGACGTGTTCCCGGACCCGTCGGCCCCGGTTGGGCTCGCCTGCCGCATCTACGTCACACCCGACGGCTTCGCCGGTGCGCCAACGCTCGAGCAACTGCAGGCGGCGATCCGCGCGAGCTGAGCAGCACAACTGTGAGCACGACCACGATGTTGTCCGGCCACGGTGCTGGCAGAAAGGAACGGCACGTGAACGAGGACTACGACCTGTTCGTCATCGGCGCCGGGATGGCCGGCACAACGGCAGCGAATAAGTGCGCAACCCAGGGCTGGCGGGTGGGCATCGTTGACGCGCTCCCTTACGGGGGCACCTGCGCGCTGCGCGGCTGCGATCCGAAAAAGATCCTCCGCCGCGGCGCGGAAGTCATTGATGCCGCTCGCTTGATGCAGGACAAGGGCATCGCCCAGAACGGGCTGTCGATGGATTGGGCGGCGTTGATGCGCCACAAGCGAGGCTTCACCGATGCGGTGCCGCAAGGCATGGAGGACGAACTCACTGGCAACGGGGCGATAACCTTCCACGGAAGCGCCCGGTTCACCGGACCGAACCAGCTCGAGATCGACGGAACAGAACACCGTGCGAAGCATTTCCTGATCGCAACCGGGGCGCGCCCGCGCCCCCTGAGCTTCCCCGGACACGAGCACCTGATCGACAGCACCGACTTCCTGAACCTTGACGCTTTACCGCCGCGGATCGTGTTCATCGGTGGCGGGTTCATCTCCTTCGAGTTCGCGCACATCGCGTCGCGCGCCGGGGTGGACTGCGTGATCATCGACCACGGCGACCGCCCCCTCCGCGAGTTCGACCCCGACCTCGTTGAACTCCTCATACAACGAACCGAGCAAACCGGAATCCAGGTGCAACTCGCCACCACGACCACCCGTGTCACCCGCACCGCCACCGGACTGGACGTAACGGTGGATCAGGGTGGAAAGACTTCCACAATCGGTGCGGACCTGGTGGTGCACGGCGCTGGCCGCGTCGCCAACCTTGATGGGCTGAACCTCGACGCCGCGAACATCGCATCCGGGCCGCGAGGGGTCACCGTCGCCGGGCATCTGCAAAGCACCACGAATCCCGCGGTCTATGCGGCAGGCGACGCCGCCGACACCCCCGGCAAACCTCTGACGCCCGTCGCCGTGTTCGAGGGCAAGGTGGCAGCGTCCAACATGCTGAAAGGCACCACCACGACCCCGGACTACACCGCTGTGCCCACCACCGTGTTCACAATCCCGGAGCTCGACAGGGTTGGCATCCTCGAACATGAAGCCCGTCACAGCGGCCTCGACATCGACGTGCGGCACAACGACACCAGCGGCTGGTACTCCAACTACCGCGTGGGCGAGACAACAGCAAGCGCGAAAATCATCATCGACAAAGCGACCGACCGGATTCTCGGCGCGCACTTACTCGGACCCGGCTATGGCGAACTGATCAACATCTTCGGCCTCGCCATCAAGCTCGGACTGACCTCCCGGCAGCTGAAATCAATGACCGCGACCTACCCATCCATCGGCGCAGACCTCGGCTCCATGCTCTAGCGCGGACCTCCACCCGACCCCCACCGCGACCGACATCTACAGGTCGACGTCGACGCGACGTACTCTCGGCCGATGAAGTTCCTCAGCATTGGGCTGGTCGGAGCCGGTGCGGTGGGGATTCGAGTCATGGTGTTCCCCGAGGACTGGAGGGCGAGGATCAGTCTTCGTCTTCAGCGCGCGACAGCCTCTGCGACACATAGACGGGAATGAACGACGCAAGGATGATGACGGTGGCGACGACGTTGACGACGCTGGCCTCATTGGGGCGGGCCATCTGATTCATGATCCAGAGCGGAAGCGTATCCACTCCCGGCGGTGCCGTGAAGATGGTCACCACGACCTCGTCGAAGCTGAGGGCGAACGCCAGCAGGCCGCCGGCGACGAAGGCGGTACGGAACTGGGGGAAGGTGATGAGTCTGAAGGTCTGCCAGAGTCCGGCCCCGAGGTCCATCGAGGCCTCCTGCAGGTTCGGGCTCATCCGCCTCAGACGGGCGAGCACGTTGTTGAAGACCATGACCATGCAAAAGGTGGCGTGAGCGACGATCATGCCGAAGTACCCGATCTGGATGCCGACAGGTTCGAGGATGTTGTTGTACGTGTTGCTCAGCGCGACACCGGTGACGATACCGGGAAGCGCAATGGGGAGCACGACGAGCAGGTTGACTGTCTGCTTGCCGAAGAAGCTGTAGCGCTGCAGCGCGAACGCGGTGAGCGTGCCGAGCACGAGTGCTATTGCGGTGGCGCCGAGGCCGACGACGACCGAGTTGAGAAGGGCGGCACGGATGGGCTCGCTGGTGAAGGCGACCACCCACCAGCCGAGTGAGAAATCCGTCACCGGCCAGCTCGCGATTCGGGCGGCGTTGAACGAGTTGAGCACGACCAGAGCGAGCGGGATGTACATGAACGTGAGCACGACGGCGACGATGGCTCCGAGGCCGATCTTGGCTCCGCGGGTGAGTCTCAGCAAAGCGGGCTCCTACATCCGGTCGAGTGCGCCGGTCTTGCGAACGGCGAACAGGTAGACCAGCACGAAAACGATGGGTACGACCGAGAAGGCGGCCGCGATGGGCGGGTTGAGGTTGATGTTCGAGGCGATGATGCTGCCGATCATCTGGGTGGACCCGCCCACGAACTTCGCGGCGAGGTAGTCGCCGAGGCTGAGCGAGAAGGTGAATATCGAGCCGGCGATAACGGCGGGTTTGAGCAGGGGTATGACGACGGTGCGGATAGTGGTCCAGCTGCGGGCCCCGAGGTCGGCCGACGCGTCGAAGAGGTTGGCCGGGATTTGGCGCACAGCGGTGTAGACCGGCAGTGCCATATAGGGGAACCAGAGGTAGGTGAGGGTGAGCACCACGGTCGTGTAGCTGAATCCCGGACCGCTGATGCCGAGGGGTTCGAGGGCCGAGTTGAAGAAGCCGTTCTCAGTGAACGTGATGCGCATCGCGAGGATCTTCACCAGGTATCCGGCCCAGAGGGGCAGGGTGATGGCGACGGCCAGGAAGGCGCGCAGCCACGGTGACGCCACCTTCGCCATGAAGATGCCCAGCGGGATGGAGAATACGACGCTGAGTAGCGTCACCAGCAGCGCGATGGACAGGGTTCGCAGCGAGGTGGAGAGGTAGGCGGGGTTCTCCACCAGCCTGATGAAATTGTCGAGGGTGAATCCCGGAACGACCTTGGAGGTGAACGGGTCGGTGCGCCAGAACGCGGTGATCAGGAGCATCATGAGCGAGAAAATGTAGACGCCGACGAGCCACGTCATCGGGAGGGCCAGCAGCCCGAGCAGGCGCAGCCGCGGGCTGCGGTGAAGCCGTGTCGAGAGGGGCTTGCTGCCGGCGGCCGCGACGCGGCCCGGCTCGGCCGTCGTGACGCGGGGCACTGTGCTGGTCACGGTTATTCCTTTGGTGCTGGCGTATGCGGGTGACGGGGGTGGCGGGGGTGGCGGGGCCCCCGTCGGGGCCCCGCCGGAAGACGGCTAGCCCTTGACGGTGAGCCAGGCAACCGTCCACTGCTGGAAATTGGTGCACGTGACGTCGGTGCGGCCGTCGATGCACTGCTCGATCGGCGTGGTCCAGAACCACACG
>Ga0105048_10001695_pt1 | contig 35717 bp, 26 predicted proteins | sample MAT05_FD_78382 | JGI IMG/M metagenome (GOLD analysis project Ga0105048, IMG submission 78382) | Freshwater microbial communities from Lake Fryxell liftoff mats and glacier meltwater in Antarctica - MAT-05 | ecosystem: Environmental > Aquatic > Freshwater > Ice > Liftoff microbial mat | place... | reverse complement strand
GTTCGCGGTTGGGGTCGAGGGCCGCTTCTTTCCTTTTGAGACGCTCGAGGCGGAGCGCAAAGCAGGGGCGCCCGTGCCGGTGCGGACGAAGCGCGTGAGCGTCGGCCCACGACTGCCCCTTTAGCCACGTGGCGACACTGCCGAGATCGGTCAGTCCGTCGAGCCGCTTGGTCCACGACGCCGGTAGGTCTATTGCCTCGGACTTGCCAGCAGACCTGGCGGCCGCCACCGCCAGGACGGCGGCCGCCAAGCTCAAGCGTCGCGAGGATCGGTTGCTGAAGATCGCGAAGCACCCGAATCCTTTCGCCGACACACTCCTAGGCAAAGCGCTCTCCCGCCTAACGAGTGGAAGCCGCAAACAACAATGTCCCCGCGCCGACCCTGACCCGATGCCCGCGCCATGACACATGCCTCTTCAGCGGGGTCGCCACCCAAACCAGAAGGCTCAACAGATCACGAGCCGGCCCCAAGAGCAGCGGCAAGTGAATCCCCCGCAGCCCTCGCAAGAGCCACCAGCCAACCGCATCCCGCACCACCCACATCGCCAACGCCCACACGAGCGCCCAGGCGCCGAGCGATGCGTAAGCCAGCGGCAAGATCACCAGCGGCATCGTCAATGGTTCGAGCAGAAATGCCGCGGGGCGCAAGCGCATGCGCAACATCGACCAGCGTAGGTGCCGCTGAAACGCAGCACCGATGTCGATGGGACCGACCACATTGGAGAGCACCGTCGGCGCGACCACCACGCGCAGCCCTGCGCGCTCGAACATCTTGCCGATCACGTAGTCCTCGGCGAGCACGTCGGCCACACGGTCGAGGCCGCCCAGCCTTTCGATCTCGCTCTTGGAGAACAACATCGACTTACCGACCACAGCGGCGTCACCGAAGGCGGTAGGCAGCGCCGAACCGGCCGCGACGAAGCCGCACAGCTCTACACACTCGAGGCTCGCGCCCACGCTGCGCTCGCCGTGCCCTGCGAACAAATTCGTCACCAAGCCGATGTCGGCGCCGAAAGCTTTGATCGCAGACAGCTCGCGGACGTAGTGCCGCGGCGCGACCACGTTGCTGTCGCTGATCAGCACCAAATCGTGTTTTGCGACGGGCAACATGCCCAACAGGTTTCGCACCTTCGGGTTTTGCCCGCGCGCGCTGGTGTGCACCACGATGGTGGCGTCGACGGCGGGGTACTCGCGCATCAGCGAGCGCACGATCGCGAGTGCCGGGTCGTCCGCCTGCTCGACCCCGAACAAGAGCTCGAACGAGTGGTGATCTTGCTCGAAGAAGCTCTTCAGGTTGCTGCGCAAGCTGGGGTCGGCACCGCACAGCGGCTTGAGCACCGTTACTGGCAAGCAGTGTTCCGCTACGGGCGCCGCCTTGCGCGTCAGGCGCGCGACTGCACACGTACCCAGCACTACCCAGCCGCTGGTCAGCGCGACGACGAGCCCGGTGAGCGCGCTCACGAAGCCACCGTCGCCGGTTTCGCTTCGCCAACCACGAACAGGCGCGTCCACAGCGGCAGCGAAATTCCGAAGTAGACGATGGCCTGGCAACCGGCGCGCAGCACCAGGTAGGGCGCGGGCAAGAAACGGAAGGCGACGTCGAACAGGGCGACGTTTGCGATGAACGCCAGCGCCTCGATGGCGACGAAGAGCGCTGCTTGGCGTGCCCATGCGGTGCTCTTGTCACGGAACGCGAACACCTTGTTGCCGACGAACTGGAAGGCGATGCCGCACGCCAACGCGATTGGGCTGGCGACCCGGGCAGAGTGACCGAGCGCCGAAACGAGCGTGGCCAGCACTGCGAAATCGACCAAAGTCGAGAGCGCCCCGACACACGCGCTTCTGACCCACGTACGAAGCAAAATCAGATTCTTGCGCAACCATGCAGCCATGTCTGTTCGACATAGCGAGCCGCGTGCCGCGGCCTGTCCAGCTTTCGACGGGGCTGACTACCTGGCCAAGCCGTCGAGCACTTCGAGCGCCAGCTCGTATTTACCGAGCGGCGGCATCAAGTAGGCGCCCTGTACGCGGTGGCGCACCGCGAACAACATCTCGCGGGCGATCTTCACGCCCTCTTTGCGTGCCTCTGGACCGGGCGTGACTTTGCGCATGCGTTCGCGCACGGCCTCCGGGATCTGCATGCCGGGCACCTCGTTGTGCAAAAACTCCGCGTTTTTGTAGGAAAGCAGCGGCAACACGCCCACCAGCACGGGCACCTTCAGGTGCGCGACGCGGTCGAGCACTTTGGTGAGCAGCTCTTGGTAGAACACGGGCTGCGTCATCACCATTTCAGCGCCAGCTGCGACCTTGGCCTCCAGCCGCGCGATCTCTTTGTCGAGGTCTTGAGCGCCAGGCTCGAACCCCGTCGCGCAGAAAAACGACGTCTTGCCGCCGCGTAGCGCTTTGCCCGCCGGGTCGAGGCCGCGATTCATCTGGTTGGCCATGTGCAAGAGGCCCACCGAGTCGAGATCGTAGACAGCGGTTGCTTCCGGGTAGTCGCCGACTTTGGGCGGGTCACCCGTGATCACCACCAGGTTGTGTAGCCCCAGCGCGTGCGCGCCGAGAAAGTGCGCCATCTGCCCGATCATGTTTCGGTCGCGGCCGCACACATGAAGGATCGGCTCGATGCCGTGACGTTCTCGAAGCAGCGCGCAGAACGCCAGGTTCGACATGCGCGCCATGGCCCGCGGCCCGTCGGCGACGTTCACGATGTCGACGCCCGCGTCGATCAACATTTTCGCAGCAGACAATGCGCTCTCCGGTGACACGCCGGGGTCGGGGTTGACCTCCACGCTGACGACGAACTTTCCGGATGCGACCTTGGCCGCAAACGCGCTGCGCTCGGCGATCGGCGTCGGCTCTTGCGCGTGCGGGTGGCTGAGCTTGATCTCTGGAACCGACCGCATCGAGTGAGGCTCGTCGTGCGCCAGCGCCAGCATTTTCACCGAACGCGCCATCCAGCGGATGTGCTCCGGTGTGGTGCCGCAGCAGCCACCGACGATGCGCGCGCCCGCTTGGATCATGCGTCGCGCGAAGACGTCGAAATATTCGGGCGTCGCCATGTACAGGAGGCGCCCGTCGACGGTGCGCGGCAACCCGGCGTTCGGTTGCACGTAGATGGGCAGGTTCGGCACGCGCATCCGCTCTGCCATCGACAGCGAGAGCTGCGGGCCGTCGCCACAGTTCACGCCGATCACGTCGGGACCGAAGTCGCGCAAGATGGCCGCGACGTCTTCTGGCGAGCTGCCGTCGGCGACTGTGCCCTCGCTGTCGAAGGTGACAGTGGCTGCGATGGGCAGCTTGGGCGCGCCTTCACGCGCGGCTTTGATGGCGACGCCGATTTCGTCGAGGTGACGGAACGTCTCGATCACGAGCAAGTCGCAGCCGCCCTCCGCCAGCGCAGCGGCCTGCTCTGCGAACATCACGTGCGCGCTGGCGAGCTCCTTGGCGCGATCAGCGCCGGGCACCCAGCCTGTCGGACCGATCGACCCTGCCACGTAGGCGCGACCTTCGGTTGCTTCACGTGCGAGCGTGGCGCCGGCGATGTTGAAGCGCTTCACCTCGCCGACGAGACCGTGGCGCTCGAGCCGCGCGCTGTTGGCGCCGAAGGTGTTCGTCTGGATGATCTGCGCGCCAGCATCGAGATAGTCGGCGTGGATCTTTTTCACCACGTCGGGTCGGCTGACGTTCAGCTGCTCGAAGTTCTGCGTCACGAACACGCCGCGCTCGTACAAGAGCGAGCCCATCGCTCCGTCGGAGACGAGCAAATGCTTCTGAACAGCGTCGAGGAAAGGAAGCAGCGGGCCCGGGCCCGGCCGAGGCGACATGGAGGACGGGGTCTATACCGCCTCGATCAAAGCGACGCCAACCGAAGTCTCGGATGGCCTGTTTGTCAGAAGCGACCGACGAACGACACGCCGCCACCCCGCTCATCGAACCAAGGCAGCGCAGTCGCGGGCGGCGCTTCACCACCCGTCAGCAGCAGCGCGACCCCAGTTGCGCCCGCCCCCGCAGCCAGCACACTGCTCGCGATCGCGAGCCCGAGAAAGATGTTCGATTCGTCGATCTTTCCCAAAAAATCATCTACCGCGGGGGTTTGGGGCGCCGCGTCGAGCGAAGCCCACGGACACCCTGGAGGGTTGCCGGGTGTGCAGCCAGCGGGCCCCGCTAGATCATCGTAGGCGGTGCTCTTGGCGACCGCCGAATACGCGCCGAAACCGATGGAGAGCCCCAAGAGCCCCGCGCCGGTGCCGATCAGGACGAACGGCAAAACGGGTGCGCCTTTCGTGGCTGTGTCTGGTTCGACAGGTTTGGGCTTTTCGCTGGAGACAAGCTCGATGGCGACGGTGACGGTGTCGCCTTCACGCGCAGCCACGCGTTTCTGGAACGGCTGAAAGCCGCTGGCCTCGGCGCTGACCTCGTGCTCGCCCGGGTTCACCTGAACGGGGCTTTCTGTCACGACCTTGCCGTCGACCTTCAGAATCAGGCTTGCAGGCGCGTCGGAAGGTTTTTGCAGCGCGAGCTTGGGAACCTTGTTGGCGGCAGTGCGAGCCTGCTGACTTGCGACTTTGTTGAGAGCGGCATCTTCCTCCGACAGCGCCACTGCACGGTTGTAGCTCGTCAGTGCCTCGACCAGTTTGCCGAGCTTTTCTTGGCAGCGACCGGCGCGTAGACGCAGCTGCGCCGTCTCGACCACGCTCATCGCCTCATCGAATTTCGCGAGCGCGCCAGCGGGGTCGCCGCCTGCCTCCAGCTTGTCGGCCTCGTCGTACAGCTTCTGGGCGCGCAGCAGATCTTGCGGCGATTGCGCTTCACTCTCGCCAGGGCCAAGGGCGAGGAGCGCGACAGCGAGCCAAACCGCGAACACGTTCTTCCGCACTGCGTCAGCATCCTGGGGCAAGTCGTGCCCTGTCAAGCCGTCGATCCTCCGTTGGGCTGACCGGGGGGCCAACTTGACCCCTAGACCAGACGGGAGGACGATTCCGAAAGCTAGTGAAAGCTGGGGACTTGGTCGCGTCCAAGTACCGGCTCATTGCCCGCCTTGGTCAAGGTGGGATGGGTGCGGTTTGGTCGGCTGCGAACGTGCAGACGGGGAAAGAATTTGCGATCAAATTCCTCCACCCGCTGGTCGCTTCGTCGAGCGAGGACGCGCGCCAGCGTTTCATGCAAGAGGCGCGCGCCTCGGCGCGCATGAATCACCCGAACATCATCGACATTTTCGATGTTGGCGAGACGGACGACGGCGCCCTATTTCTGGTGATGGAGCTGCTCGACGGCATCTCGCTGCAAGACGCCATGCGCAGCGACCCGCCGTTTTCGGCGCGTGAGCTGCTCATCATCGCAGTCGGCACAGCCACCGCGCTGGGTATCGCGCACGCAGCGGGCATCGTTCATCGCGACGTCAAGCCGCCCAACATCTACCTGTGCCGCGACCGCAACTCTGCGCTGGTGAAGCCCAAGTTGCTCGACTTCGGTGTCAGCAAAGTGGCCCTCGGTGACGACGGCATCGCGACCCACACGGGCTCGCTGCTCGGCTCTCCGCGTTACATGTCGCCCGAGCAAGCAATCAGCGCCTCGCAAGCCGACGGGCGCGCCGATCTGTGGTCGCTGGGCGTCATCTTGTACGAAGGGTTGACTGGCGTATTTCCGCATGAGGGCGACAACTCCAACGCCATCGTGATCGCCATCGCGATGAAGCCGCCTCGGCCGATCACCGAGGTCGCCCCCTACCTGCCGTTGTCTCTGCGAGAGCTCGTCGACGATTGTTTGAAGCCTGTCGCGAGCCGCGTGCAGACGGCGTACATCTTGGCAGATCGTCTGCGCGAGATCCTCGCGACGCACGATCTGTCGGACGTGCCGCTGGCGCGTCCTGCGCACGCCAAGAAGGTCATTGCCAGGCCCGACAACTTCGTAATTGAGACAGCGTCGGGCTCGCAGCCTGGCCTACAGTCCATGCTGACTGCGGGGCAGGTCGGCATGACCACGGCTGCTGTTCGGGCTTCGCTCGCTGGGGTGCCACCGCCGCCCGCTGCTTTGGCTCCGGCGGCGAAGCCCATCTCGTTGCGGCCGCCTCCGCCTCGCGCGCCTGTGATCGACGACGAGGACGCGACGATCATTCGTGTCGACCCGCGCGAGTTCCCTCCCGACGTTTCTGCGCGCGACTCAGAACCCACTGCCGTCACCAACATCGAGCCGTTTGCCAGCCCCTCGGATCCGCTCAGCAAGGGCCCCGAGCCGAGGGCAAATGCTCCCGAGTCGCGCCCAGGGCAAGACCGCGAGCACGGCTTGCCGCTCGTGTACGGCCTCGAAGGAGGCCAGCCGCAGCTCGACCCGAGCAACGTGCAAGCGCCGCCGACCTCTGCGCCGATCGCAATCCCGCACGCGCCGGCAGATCCGGGCGAGAGCATCTCGAGCATCAATGTGAGCCGCGGTCTGACGGGCGGCAGCGTCCCGCCGATCCCGCTGCGCACGTTCATTAGTGACCCGCCCGAGGCGCCGCTCAAGTCGAAGAAACCAATCATCGTTGCGATTGCCGCGCTTGGCGCAGTCTCTTTGATGGCGATCATCGTCATCCTCAGCGTGGGGGGCTCGGCCTCAAAGACCAGCGCGGCAGGCAGCGCGGCACCTTCTGCGCGGCCCGCCAAACCGGTCGAAAGGGCCGCAGAAACAGCCCAGTCTGAGCAGCCGACCGCGTCCGCGCCCGGCGCGAGTGCAGTGCCCACTGCGAGCACTTCTGCATCCAGCGCGCCCAGCGCGGCGAAGCCGGCTGAGACCTCCAAAGCCCAGGGCGGCGACCAGGTGAATCAGCCGAAGCCGAAACCTACCGGCACCGATCCGCTGCGCGATCTCGGCAGCGGCATCAAGATGCCGCCAAAGAAGAAGTAGCGCGCCGCGCATGCCCCGCTTTGGGGAGCTGGCGGGCTAGCGACCAATCCGCGTTCGGGTGCTATCGTTGGCGCGTGAGAAATCTTCGCTTGCGCACGCTGGTCCTCGCGCTCTCTTCCACGGTCTTCGCCATTCAAGGCTGCTCTGCAGGGGCCGACGACGACGACGGCAACGGCGGCGGCTCCGTCAGCCCCAACGCCGACGACGACGGCGACGGCATCTCCAACGCGGATGAGGGCAACGGCGACACCGACGGCGACGGCACGCTCGACAAAGCCGACACCGACTCCGATGGCGATGGCGTGCTCGATGAAGACGAAGCGGGCGACGACGACCTGGCGACTCCGCCGGTCGATTCGGATGAAGACGGCGTGCCCGATTTTCAGGACACCGACTCCGACGACAACGGCATCCTCGACGCCGACGACGACTTCGAAGGCGACGTAGACGACGACGGCAAACCCAACGCCATCGACCTCGACGACGACGGCGATGGCATCGTCGACGCAGTCGAGCTCGACAACGGCCAACCCGTCGACACCGACGACGACGGCACGCCCGACTACCAGGACGTCGACTCGGATGGTGACGGCATCAACGACGCGGTCGAGTACACCGACGATCCGGACGGGGACGGCATTCCCAATTACCTCGATCTCGACTCGGACGGCGACGGCATCGACGACGCGGTCGAGGGCACCGCCGACCCAGACGAAGACGGTCTTTCGAACTTCCTCGACGGAGACTCCGACAACGACGGCCTGCCCGACAACAAAGAGGCCGAGGCAGGAACGGACCCGACCAACCCCGACACCGACGGCGACGGCGACAGCGATCTCGTCGAGGTAATCCTCCACGAGATCTGCGTGATGGATCCCGACTCGTGCAATGGCGATCCAGATCCGCTCGATCCCGGCGTGGGCGTGTCAGTCGAAGACTTCGTGTTCGTGCTCCCGTTCGAGGACCCGGAGCAAGACAAAGATCTCGATTTCGAGACCAAGGTCCGCAAGGCAGACATTCACTTCAGCGTCGACATCACCGGATCCATGTCCGAAGAGATCGACAACCTGAAGAACGGGATCACCCAGGTGATCACCCAGGTGAGTAATCCGGTCTCGGGCATCCCCGACAGCGCCTTCGGTGTCTCGGCATTTGCCGATTTCCCCGTCGACCCCTACGGCGGCGGCGGTGACCAGCCCTACTCGCTACGTCAGCGCATCACGACCGTGCCGGCCGAGGCGCTCGCAGGGGTGAACACGCTCGTCTTGCAAGGCGGCAACGATACGCCGGAGTCGAACTACGAAGGCCTGTTCCAGGCCGCCAGCGGCGTGGGCCTCTCTCCATGGATCCCGGTGTTCGACGCGATGCTCGGGTACGACGCCGCCAAACATGGGCTGATTGGTGGCGCTGGCTTCCGTGAGGGCGCGCTGCCGATGGTGATCGAGGTCACTGACGCGCGCGCACACACCAACGCCGGAAACCAAACGCTGAACTGCGAGGGCGGGTTTCAGCTGCCGCTGATGTACAACCCGAGCAGCGTTCCGGGTGCGCACGGCGAGTTTCAGGCGACTGCGGTCGCTCAGGGCAACGGCATCCGCGTGATCGGTCTGGCGTCGAACTCGGAGCCCGTTACCAGCGTTTGCAACCCGCGGGGCCACCTGGTGCCGCTCGCCGAGGCGACTGGCGCCGTGGTTCCGCCGGCGTCGTTCACCGATCCGATCACCGGACGGCCGGCGGGCTGCGCGCTGACCGACTGTTGCACGGGTATCGGCGGCGTGGGCCGCGCGCCGAATGCCGCCGGCGAGTGCCCGCTGGTCTTCGATATCGAGGCGAACGGTGCCGGTGCCTTCACCAGCCTGATCGTCACGGCAGTGCGCGCGCTCACGCAGTTCTCCCGTCTCGACGTGTCGGCAGAGACCAACAGCACGATCCAGCTGGCGACAAACGGCACGCCGGTCGATCCGGCGGACTTCATCAAAGGCATCATGGCCATCAGCCTCGCGCCCGAGCCGGCCGAGGGCACCATGATCGATGCCGCCACGCAGACCTTTCTCGACGTGCTACCTGGCGCCATCGCCAAGTTCAACGTCCTCGCGGAGAACGACTTTCTCGAAGAGTCGACTCAGACCCAGGTCTTCACCTTGAAGATCGACGTCGTGGGCGATGACATCACGGTGCTCGATCAGCGGCAGGTCGTCATCATCGTGCCCGCCAAGTTCACCGGCCCTGAATGATCGGACGGTAATCAAAAGGCGCCGCGGAGGCCGATGAATTCTGGCGAGATCACGGGCGTCAGGCGGGCGCTCGACCGATGGCTCCACAAGGAGCTGCTCCGCGATGAGCCGCCGCCGATCGGCACCAGCCACAGAATGGTCGCGGCGATGGCGACGCCGCCGCCGCCAGCCAAGAGACCGATGCCCACGTTCTGAAACAGCGTGCGCTCGTCGTCGATGTTCTGCAGCGTCGCGTAGTCGTTGGCGGGCAGGCCGGTGCCCGGCTCACGTTCGGCGGCTTTGTCCTCCAGCTCGGAGCGGCGCGCTTCGGCGTTGATCAGGAGCACGCCGCCCGCCACCACCAGGGCAAACGCAGTGCCTGTCGCCACCCACGGCAGCGCGCGTGACGGGCTCGGCTCTTGCGGCACCAGGCCGACTTGCGCGACAGCGCCGCGCGCGAGCTCGACGTCGGCCTCGGCGCTGGCGCCACTCTCGAGCGTGAGGCTGATCACGTGTTTGCCCGCTGTCGCTGGGACCCGACCCTTGTCGTCGGCCGTGACTGTGTTGCCGTCGAGCTTGATGATTGCGCCCTTCGGAACCGTGCCGAGCGCGATAGCGGCCTCGGCCGCAGGGACGTCGAGCTTGCGCACATCGAGCTCTGCCCCCAGGTCGCCGAAGCGGTCTTGCGCGACCAGCTTGATGGTGAGCTTTGCTTTTGGCCTGATCCAGGAGGCGTCGAGCGTGCCCAAGAGCGGGCCCTCATCGGATGGAATCAGCGGCACGTCGAAAGCCCCATCGATGCCGGATGCCTCGATGCGCGCGACCATGCGCATCCAGGGCACCTTCTTGTCGAGAGTCGTCGAGATGCGCACCGGCTCGTAGGCGACGGTCAGCTCTTCGAGCGTCAGCTTGCCAACGTTGATCTTCTCGTTGACGAGGCGATCACCGCGCACCTTTTTTGCGGCCGTCTTGCAGACATCGCGCACTTTTGGGGACAAATCGCGCGCTACCTCCGGGTCGAAACCGGCGGTCACGACCGCACGCCCACAAGTCGTGATCGCAGGTTCTTGACCCTGGTTGACGAGCACCGCGGTGGTCTCGAGCAGCGCAGCGTCGATCGCCAGCTGAGGAGGCAATGTCTTGTTGCGCAAGAGCGCGAGTGTGCGCGCTGCTTCTGGATAGTTGCCGCTGTCGATCTGGTCGCGCGCCTTGGCCACGATGCTGGAGGCGTCGTCGGCAAGCGCGCGCTGCGGAGCGCAGAATGGTGCGGCGAAGAGCAAGCACGGGAACAAGCAACGCGCGAACATCGACTCCACTAATTCAACCGGAGGTTCAATTCTTCTTCAGATCGAAGCGCAACGAGTGACTCTTGCCAGCCACCACCTTGACTGTGGCAGATCGTGAGGCGCCGAGCTCGGGGTTGGTCACCGTCACAGAATGTGTGCCGGCGGGTAGCGTCAGCGCGCCGATCGGTGTGGTGCCCTTGGGCTGGCCGTCTACCGTCACGATTCCCCAAGGGTTCACCGCGACGATCAAGGTGCCGTTGCCGCTCTCTTCTGCCCCGCCTGGGGTGCTGGTCGCGGGCGACGTCGGTACACGTGCGATTGTTTTGGCCGAAGTGCTGCTGGCCTCACCGGTTCTGCCCGGTAGCGGCGCGCCCGACGCGCTGGCATCGGTAAGGGCGCTGGTTGCCGCGGTGTTGTCCGAAACGCCGGCCGTGGCAGTCAGCGACGTGGAGTCAGCCGTTGGCGGCGACACGGGCACGCTGGCGACTCTGACCTCGACCTCTGGCGGTTTCGGCTTCGGCTGGTTCGGGCCGAACAACACGAACAGCGCACCCGCGATGGACCCGAAGATCACCGCGCCGCAAATGGCGACGAACCACGTGCGGCCATTGCTCTCCTGCTCCGGCCGGTTGGCGTCCGAAATACTGGCCACACGCGTGACACTGGCGCTGGCATCGGGCGGCACGCTCGCTGGGTTGGAACGCGCCTGATTGTGACTGTACGGCGAGGCCGGGCTGGACAGCGTTCGTGGCCCGCTGCTGTACGCCGGGTTTTCACTGGAGAGCGCCATGCTCCACGGTTGCCTGGTGACCGGGCCACCAGCGCCGGCGACATCGCTCACGCGCTGGCAGATCTCTTGGACGGCCACGTCTTCGGCGCCTGGGCCGAGGCTGTAGAGCACATTGTGGAGCTGTGCTGCGAGGTGGCCGGCAGAGGGCACGCGCGCCCTCGACTTGAACTCGGTGGCGCCGTCGATCGCTTGCCCGAGCTCGAGCATCGTGTGCGGCAACACGTCGCTGACGCGGGGAACCCGTTCGGTCGCGATCATGGCGATCAATTGGCCTTGCGTCTCTGCCTTGCGCAGTCGCCCGCCGAGCAACGACTCGAACAGCGTGACGCCGAGCGAGAAGATGTCGGCCCGACCGTCGAACGGCTCGCCCAGGGCTTGTTCGGGCGGCATGTACGGCAGCTTGCCTTTGAACACGCCGGTCTCCGTCTTTTCGCCGCCGAGGCCGTGAATGCGCGCGACACCGAAGTCACTCAGACGAATGCGGCCGTCGCGGCCGATCAGAATGTTCGCCGGGCTGACGTCGCGGTGGACGACCTGCAGGTCCTGACCGGTCCCGTCGCTCATCGTGTGCACTGCATCGAGCGCCTTGGCGACCTCGCGGCCGATCAAAGCGACCGCACCTGCTGAGAGCGGACCGCCCTTGCGGATGACGCGATCGAGCGCCGCGCCGTCGATGTAGTCGAGCACGAGGTAGAGACCGCGGTCGTCCGATTCACCGAGCTCGATCAGATGCACGATGTTCGGGTGATCGAGGCGCGCGATGACCTGCGCCTCGGCCAAGAACGATTCGCGCGCGTATTCGCTGATGCCCTCTGTCGCGAGCAAACGCTTGACGGCGACCTGCCGACGAAAGTTGCGCGGGCCCGCTTCTTCGGCGAGCCACACCTCACCCATGGCCCCGCGCCCGAGAAGTTTTACCAGGCGAAACTTGCCTGCGAATAGCTCTTCTTGGGCTTGCTGCGGCATCTGAGAAGCGGCGGCTTCGAACGGCCACCAGCGCGCGCGATCATACCCGCTCGGTCGCGGGTCAGCTGGGAAAGCGTTGGCTGGGAGCGGGACCGCCGGATGCCGGGCGTCAGGGCGCCGGCAGCACGACTGCACGGATGACAGCCCTGTCGTTGGCGACTTCGAGCCAGACGACGAACAGCCGATCGGCGACCAACGCCGCCGTGACGGAACCGATCTCCAGCGACGAAATGCGATCGATGCTGGCGACCTCCGTGGCAGCTCCGGTGGTGATGTCGACGTCGAGCACGCTCAGCGACGGCGCATCGACGAACTCCCCGGGCGACACCAGGTAGCCGTGCGCCTCATCGCGAAGCACCCACGCTGCTCTCGGTGCGTCTCGGACGACAGGCAGCTCGCCGAGCTCGACGGGGTCGCCACCTGCGAGCGCGCTTCGGCGGAGGTGCGCCGGGCCACTGGCAGGCGCATTGGGCAGCTTGTCACCCGTGCGTGCCGAAGGAGCTACGAACACGAGCCCGCCGTCGACGTCAGCGGCGAGCGGCAAGCTCAGCGCATCGAAGAACAGCTCTTCTGCGGTGTCAGGCTCGCCCTCGACTGGGTCGGACGTGAGCAGACAGGAGGGCCGCGTCTTGTCGATCACCCACACCGCTTGATCTTGCCAGTAAAATGTTCGTTCTACGCCCGCGGCAATGCCCTCGGTACGGGCGCTGTCGTAACAGTGATGGGCGGGGCAACACGCGCTGTCGCCGGCGTCGCAGCTGTCGAGCGTGGCAGCCAACGCGCCTTCTTGGTCGAGGTCGAAGACGGCAAGTCGCCCGAACGTTTCGGTCGCTGAAGCGACGCCGGCGAAATAGCCGAGCTGGAAGCCGCCGCCTGGCTTTGCGATGAAGCGCGGCTGCGAAACGTTGCCGTAGCCGATGGTGGCCATGCGCACTTCGTCGGGCCAGGCAGGCTCGCTGCCTCCACCATCGGAGACGTCGACCGAGAACACGCGCATCCGCGGGCGCGGGTCGTCGTCGACCGGGCCGCTGGAGATCGCCAACAAGAGCTCGTCTGGCCCGACTGCAGCGACACTGAAGAAGGGCTCGACGGCGCCCGGGTCCGCTTGCCAGGCATCGTCGAGGACGATGGGCTCGCTCATCGCACCGTCGAGATCCATCCGGCGAGCGACGATCGCGTGCCCGAGCTCGCTGTACGGGTACGTCTCCCAAACGATGAAGACCGCGTCGCCGAGGGCGACCAACTGGAGGTCGCCGTCTCGCAAGTTGCCGAGCGTCACGACCGTGATGGGGACTGTCGTTCCGGGCAGAGCGCAGACCCCGTTGATGCAATCGTAGCCGTCCGGGCACTGACCATCCGGACATCGCGCGGGCAGATCGCCGAGATCAGTGCTGCACGAGGCGGAGAGCGCGAGACTCGACGACAACAGCGCCGATGCGAGCAAGGCGGCGCGCCTCACTCCTGCTCCTGAACCGTGACCCACAGGTCCATCAGATCTTCGTGGAACGATGTCCACGCTACGTACACGCGCGTGCCGTCCGAGAACGCGCGCGCAGAGTAGAGCTCGTCGGTGGCCTCGCGCTCGACCGATGCGATTGTCGAGAAGCTGCCGCCATCGAGTGCTAGCACCTGCAGATCCGAAAACGCCGAGCTCGGCGAGGCTGGCGCGAACAGCACGCCACCGGGTGACGCCCAGCCGGTGTGCGGGTCGAGTGTCGCCTGGAAGGCGCCGATCTCTTGCTGGTTCAGCTGCTCACCGTCGGCGTCGAACAGCCCCAACGTGGCCGCGAGACCATCGCTGCCGACATCGACTTTCAGTGAGACGATGCCTTCGTTGATGGCGTAAACAGGCAGCCCAGGCACCTCGATGGGACCGATGACGTCGGCGCTCGACAGCGCGCTCTCGGGGATGCGGTAAAGCTCCTGTGTCTCGAGACCGACGCGCACGACCAGATCTTCGCCGACACCCCAGAGCAGGCAGTCGCCCGAGAGCGGCAGCACCGTCCCCGGCAAAAGGATCTCGAGCTCACGTGTGACCTCTTTGCCGGTGATGCGGCGAACAATCACGGAGCCACCGTTGCTCGGGTTGGCGAAACAAATGTCGGTCCCTTTGCTGTTGCTGACCGCGCCAACATAGACGGGCTCGGTGCCGCCGAGATACGGCGGATTGTCGCTGTGCAAGACGTCGACCGCGACCGGCTGACCTGGCTCGCGATCTCGCTCGACGCGGTAGAACACCAGCTCTTGCGCGTCTTCGTCGACCGTCGGGAAGCGCAAGGTGATCACGCCGTAGTGATCGTCGTCGAGCGCAACCACCGCCGACGCCGTCGGAAATTCTTCGCCGAAATCGAGAATCAGACGCGGCTCTTCGACGCTGCCGTCCTCGGCGACGTGCACCTCGAAGAGGCCGCGGCCACCCGGGGTGAAACCTTCGTTCACGACCAGCGTCGCCCCGCCGCGCTGCGACGAGAACCAGTACATCTCCGCGGCGTTGATCCATGTCACGCGAATGGGTCTGGACACACCCGCGGCAGCACCGTCGCGAACGCATACTGTCGATTTGCACGCGAAGCCTTCGGGGCAGCTGCCATCCGTCGCGCACGCGAATGGAGTATCGGGCAAGCTCGGTTCACACGCGAGCAAGAGCGCCGCGCCGCTGGCGGCGACGCCCAGGCCGCTACTTCTTGCCATCCTTACGCGCCCCCCAAGATGTGCTGCCCGCCTTTGCGCGTCGTGAGTTGGGGGACTCGGACGGAACCGGACCGCTGGCGGGCTCCGGCGCTGCTTGTGATGGCTGTGCCGCTTCGGGCTCCGCGGCGTCGTCCGGCCGCTTCGATTTGGGTGATCCCCACGCGGATGCACCGGGGGTGCGGCTGATCGGGGTGCGCAGAGAGGGCGCACCCGAACCGGGCGCGCTCGGCGCCGGCGCCGCAATTCCTTGCCCAGCCAAAACAGCCGGCGCGCCGCCGCCGGTTCTGAGCGGCGGCGGATCGGGAGTGTCAGCCCGCATATTGTCACCGCCGGCGCTCGACTTGGATTGAGAGCCGCCCCAGCGCAAGCCGGCGTTGGACGGGTTCGCGGACGAGTCGCTCTCTCTGCTGGAGCTCGTGTTGGTGCTGCGGCCAGGCGCATTGAACCCCGACGGCGACGAACCGACCTCGCCTTGGCTGCCGCGCCCAGACCCCGTCCACCGCAAGCCCCAGCTGTGGCCACCTTGCGAGACTGGCTGTGAAGCATCTATGGACGAAGCGAGCGATGCGTCCTCGGCCAAGTAAGCGGCGAGAATCGAGTCGGTGTCGCTCGGGCTGGCTTCGACCCCGCCCGGCTGACCTGCCCCGGACGCCGACTCGAGCGCTGGGCGGCGCGCGATGTCGGCGAGCTCTTTGCATACTGATCCCAGCTGACCGAACGCGTCTCGCTACTGGTGCCCACCGGTTGCGGGCTGGGCACGGCCATCGGGATGTTGCGCGCTTCGCTGGGAGCAGCCGCATCTTCGGCGCGCGGGTCCCAGCGGCGGGTGGGCGGCCTTTGCGTGAGCACGCTCCGCCCCGACACGCTCGAGCTGTCTTGGCCAGAGATGGGTGCAACGGATGAGGGCGTGTAGGGCGAGCTACGCGGCACGCTCGAGCTCTGCGCAGACGGGTTCGAGCCAGCAGACGGGTTCGAGCCAGCAGACGGATAGGAATCAAAGCCCGAGCCGCCGCTGCTCGAACCCACTGACGAGCTCGGTCGAGGATCGATTGCCTTGGAGTCGGGGACCCTGGGCTGCGGGACAGCCTTCATCTTGTCCAGAGACTTGCGCCGCGCTCGGTTCGTCGCGAGCTGCATGACGTAGGCGCGCATTTGCTTCATTTGCTGATCGGTCGCGTCGATCGGGCGCTTGATGAAGCGACGCGTCTGCCCCGAGCCGGTGCTGCGGGCGAGATCGAGATCGATCGGCGCCTCCAAGAGCTGGGCGTTGAGGTCGTACAAGATGCGCACTGGGGGGCGCGCGAAATCAACCGGATGCAACGGTGTCGCGAGCACAACCCCCATTTCGCCGGTGGAGAGCTCAACCATGGTGCCAGCAGGAAAAATGCCGAGCGCCCCCACGAGCAACTTCACGAGCGTGCGACCGACGTTGTCGGGAGCTTGCGCTTCGAGCACCTGGATCACGTCGTCGATGCCGAGCGGAGTCGTGCCCGGCCGCGGCAAGCGCAGCTCCGCGAAGGCGCGTGCAGTGCAGAGGATTCGTGAGAGCAAGAGCGGGCTGCGTCGCCCTTGGTACACGGTCGCGCCGTCGCGAATGGCCTGCGCCTCGTGCAAGATCACACTGCGCACGATGTTGGGCGGGTGCAGCTTGCCCAGCGCGGTGAGCGCCACCATCGAGCTTGTCGGCATCATCGCTTCTTCGTCGATGTTCAAGATGCGTTGGGCTCGCACATCTCCTGGTTCTTCGTAGCCGACCAATCGTTGGCGACCGGCGTCGTACAACAGCGCTGCGCTGGACAGCGCAGTCAAGACCGATCGATCGGTGGTCAGCTGGCTGGCCATCGCCAGGGCGACGATCGCGCTGGAGAGCATGATGCCTGCTCGGTCGCTGTCGGCCGGCGGGGCCGCAGCGATGGAGAGCAGCAGGCGGTTGCCGATTTGTCCGCCGGCGCTGCCGTCGGATTGCGATACGAGCTTCTGCGCGACACGTTTGATGCCTTGACGGAGCTCGTACTTGCCCTGCTTGAGATCGCCATAGAAGGACCGCAAGATCATGATCGCCGCCGCGTAAGTACGCGCAGCGCGAACCGGTGGGGGCATGTCGTGAGACGCCCCGCGACCGACGACTTTGCGCAGCTTGAGGCCTTCCCAGCCGCCGTCGAAGCGACTCGACTTCTTGCCCTCACGCAAATATTCCGCGACAACCCGCCCGAACTCGGTGACCTCGCTGGTCGTGATCTCTCGCGTCAACGTGATCTCGGTGACGCCACATGGCTCGAGAATGGCGCCTAGCTCGATCGCGAGCTGGTATGTCTCGCGTGAGGCCTTGAGCATCTGGCGATTCACGAACACGGCGTGGGGCGAGAACAAGATAGCGGCTGCGCCGACGTTCGCCTTGTCGACGAACTGGGTCACCACGGACACGACGTATTCGGTGACTTGCTGCACCGCTTGATTCGTCTCGGCGTGGAGCTGACACGCCTTCACCAAACGATAGAGCGCATTTACGAGCTTCGCGGCGAGCTGGCGCGAATCTTCCTCGATGGGCCCTCCGATGGACGACGTACCGACTGCCGGCATGTCGGTGCGAGACCCGCTCACGCTTTGCCCTCCAGCGAAGTGCCGCTTTTCTTGGAACGACGACCTTCGATCTCGGAGAGCGCCTTGGCGGCGGCATCGCGCACTGTTGCGCTCGTGCCCCAGCGCTGCTTGGCCGCGACTTGCAGCGCTTCGATCGTCTCGCTCGACTCGAATGCACCCAGCGCCTCCGCCGCGACTGTGCGCGACTGTTCGCTTGCCTCGTTGGAGAGCAGCCTCCGCTTGGAGAGCAGCTCGACCGCCAAACTTTCACCACGCGAGGCCTTCAAGATGCAGATCGTCTTGAGCCACTGGCGCCGCTCTTCGACCGAGAGATCGTGGAACGAATCGGACTGCACGCGCCGCACCAAAAAGGGCCCCGCTGCCAGCACATTCAAGCTGGCGGCAAGCTCGAGCGTCTGCATGCGCACGGGCCCGTCGAGGGAGTCGAGCAGCGCGGTGATCTCGCCTTTCGCGCGATCGCCGACGTTTTCACCCATGGCCGCCATCGCTGCGAGCTTCACTTCCAGATTGGGGTTGAGAAACGCCCCTTCCAAACCTTGGATGGCCTCAGGCGTTTTCAGCTCGACCAGCAAATCGACGATCAGTGTACCCAGCTCCGGGCTGGCGCGCCCCAAGCTGTTCGCCAGCTGCGCCTCCTGGCCGGGCGCCCAGCGCCGGACATAGGTCACCAGCACGTCGCGCAACGCGCCCGACTTGGCCGAGTCGAGGCACTCGCATGCGAGCGAGAACACAGCGTCGCTCGCCAGTAAATCGAGCGCGCGGCCGAGGGCGGACACCAGCGCCTTGGGTGCCTCGTTGCCAGCGTCACCCGACCAAGCGCCGCGGCGCTCCATGGCGATGTCGGTCATCAATGTGCGCAAGACTTCGATGGGGAAAAGAATGCGCGCAGTGTCCAGCTCGAGCTCGCGGCCCTCTCGCGGACCTGCGTGTCGGTGGAACGCGGACGTGATGTGCTCGTGCATTTCGAAAACCTTGTCGACCGCGTGCAAGGACATCTGGTCGTCGACCCATTCGCGCATCGCACCGTGAATCAACTGCACGTCGCCCCTTCGCTTCGCGTCGAGATAGCCGGGCACGAAGGCGTCGATGAAGCCCTCCAACCAGCGCTCATGCGGTGGCGTCAGCTGGGCGCCCAAGGTTGCTTTGGTCATCGCATCGAGGGCCAACGCAGCGGCAGCTTCGCCAGCCTCTTCGAGCGTCGCCAACAGCCCCATCTCGATCGATTGCTCTTCCAACCCGGCTTCGTCGAAATCTTTGTCGATGCGGGCCTGGCTCAGTGCGCGCTCGGCCAGATCGTTCCAATCGGCGACGCGGTCAGGCTCCAGGTTGTCACCTTCGGCGAACGAGTCGACCGCCAGGTACGCAACATGCTCGAAACGACGATCCCACAGGGCGGTGACCGAGTCGTCTTCTGCACCGAAAATGGACGACACGTCACGCAACAGGATCGACAAAAAGTCGCGCAGCTCTGCTTCCGTGATGCCCGGCTTGAACTGCACCTTGCGGATGCCGTCGGCGAACAGCTGGTGCGGGATGCGATCGAAGGGAACGCGATCCGGTGCCCACACCGGCGCGCCTTCGAAGTTGAACGCGCCCGTATCGACATCCCAGCGAACGGAGGCGGGGGCGGCAGCCAGAGCAGTTCCGATCTCTGCGAACGAAGTGGACAGCGCGCGCAGCGTTTGCGGGTGGTTCAGCCCGTACTGCCGCACACTGGCCATCGCGACGCCGAGCTGTTTGAAGATCGCTGCCAGGCGGCCTTGCTGCTCCTTCTGCTCGTGCTCGCTGAGCTCAGGGCCTTCTTCGATCGCGTCGTTGCCGCGAACGACGACGCCCGTCGCCGCCTTGCGGGCGGTCTTGACCTGGCCCGAGCGGATGCCACCGACGAGCTTGAGCAGCTCCGCGCGCATCTCGCGCGCCGACTGAAAGCGTTGGGCGCGATCGAACGCCAGCGCACGGTCGATGAAGCCCACGACCTCGAGCGGCAGTTCTTTTGCTTTGCGGGCGACCGACGGGGCCGCTTGCGTGGCAGCCAACACGAACTCTTCAGCCTCGGACTTGGCTGCGTGCAACCGCTCACCGGTGATGCCGGTGTACAAGCAGGCGCCCACGCTGAAGAGATCGGCGCGTCCGTCGATCTTTTCCATGCCGAGCGCTTGCTCGGAAGCAATGAACGAGGCTGTGCCGAGCGCGATACCGGCCCTGGTCATCTCCACGTCGCGCTCCGGCTCGCGCATACGCGCGACACCGAAATCCAAGACTTTGACGCCGCTCACCTTGGTCAAGAAGATGTTCGCCGGCTTGATGTCGCGGTGAATGATGTCGAGCTCGTGGCACTTGCCGAGCAGGTCGAGCACCGTGTCGAAGATGCCGAGCAACTTCTCGAGCGGCACGCGACCCCCGCCCCGCTTGAACAGCTCGGCCAGGGTCATGCCCTCGAGCAGCTCCATCACCAGGTAGGGCTCGCCCAGGTCGCTGATGCCGTCGTCGGTGACGGCCACACGCGCCGGGTGATCGACGCGATTTGCGATCCGGCCCTCCCGGAGAAACCTGTCACGTACGTCGGCTGCGGTCGCGTATTCGGAATGCAGCACTTTGAGAGCCGCGCGCGTACCGTTGTTCTTGTGGGTGGCGGCGAATACAGCGCCCATACCGCCGACGCCCAGCACTCGATCCATCCGCCATTTGTCGTTTAGATCGGTGCCTACGCGGCGAGCCGCCAGCTTCGCTGGGCTCAGCTTCTCGGGTGCCTGGTTGGCCATTACTGGTCCGTCTCCCGCGGGAGGTAGACCCTTACATCTATCACGTCCCCAGCCCCCGGTACGCCTCCGGCAGGGCGCGCCCTCCGGCTACCTGGCCGCTGGGCTGCGCCTCTACCCCGACCTGACAGGTGAGGCTGACCTGACACGTGGGGCTGACAGGTGAACGCGTGTATCTGGATTTCACTTGGCGCGGAGAAGCTCGTGGAGGAACGCGACGGTGCGTGAAAACGCCAGCGTGGCATTCTCGGGGCTGTAAACCTCGAGGCGCGTGTCGTTCACGAATGCGTGATCGGCATCGTAGGTCTCGAGTCGCATCGACTTGCCAGCCGCCGTGAGCTTGTCGCGCAGCGCCTCGGCGAGCTCGGGTTTGACCCAGTCGTCGCGCTTTGCGACGTGCATCAGCACCGGCGCTTCGAGCTTCGAGTAGTCGACCTTCGAGGCGTCCGGCATGCCGTAGAACGGGACAGCGGCCTTGAAGCCCGTGATGTTGCACGCAAACACGAGCGTCGCGGCGCCGCCCATACAGAAGCCGGTGACGCCGACGTTTCCGTTCGAGCGGGAGTGCGACGCCAGGTGGTCGAAGGCAGCCTTCCCGATTCCGACGGCTTGACCCCAGTCGAGCCCGCCCATGAGCTTTCCCGCTTCGGCCGGGTCTTTCGTCGACTTTCCGCCGAACAAGTCGATGGCCAGCGTGAGAAAGCCCTCTTTGGCGAAGCGTGCAGCGAGGCTGCGAACGTGATCGTTCAAGCCCCACCATTCGTGCACCAAGATCAGCGCCGGTGCGCGCCCCTCGCCCGGCGGCAGCGAAAGCTCGCCGCTGCTACTCGATGAAAATTCGACCTTTTCGCCCATGGTCATCTCCCGGCTGTGATTGTTGGCGGCTCTTCTAGCGAAGAGGCTACGCGACGAAAAGATCATCTCGGCGCAAAGAGTCCGTTTACGATCGAGTCATTGAGTGACCTCGCCGAGAGGTGGTTGAAGAGCGTCCCCACCTTGAAGGAGATGCAGCTTCGCGCGGGCTTGGTAGGCGCCGAGATCGCGAGCTACCCGGAGAGCGAGGTCGCGGACGCGCTGGAGCACATTTCAATGCTCGCGGAGCAAGCCGACGAGCGAGCGCGCGAAGTGTTGAGCGCCGCGATGCTCCTGTTGACCGACCCTGCCCGCGAAGAGCTGGTGTCGAGTCTGCGTGCCGAAGCGCACGCCCGTGGCTTGTTCGCGCTCGCGCGCCTCTTACGCAGGCGCAGCGGAATTCGCGACGGTGCCCACGAAGTGCCGGAGCCCGGCATCCGGCACCCGAACGAGTCGCGCTACGGTCGACCGCTCACCCTCGGAGAGCGCAAGTCGCTGGCTCGTAACCAGAACCGCGACATGCTCGATCGGCTCTTGCGCGACCCCCACCCGCACGTGATCCGCAACATTCTGGCGAACCCGCGCATCACCGAGGACGACATCGTTCGGCTTGCGGCGAAACGTCCGACGTTCCCCGACATCCAAGCCGAGATCGCCAAGAGCCCGAAATGGTCAGTGCGGCAACGGGTGCGTATGGCAATCGTCCAAAACCCGTACACGCCGCCCAGCATCGCAGTGCCTATCTTGTCGCTGCTGGTGCGTCCCGAGCTGGGTCAGGTCGCCGCCGCAACGGACATTCCGCCGATCGTGCGGGGCGCGGCGCTCGAGCTGCTCGACCGGCGACCGCCTATCGCGCCTCTGGCAGAGCCGGAGACGAAACAGTAGGCGACGCTCCAAAACCGAGCGCGCGCGCTTGGGTGGCGTCGGTGTCGCGTCTTCGCCAGAGCACCGCATCGAGCACGTAATGGGTGGCTTGCGGCACCGCCAAGAGCGGCACCAAGAGGCCGAGCGCCGCCTCCGACAGCTCGAGCTCGCCGACCCAACCGAAGAGCCCCGCGTGGCTGTGCCACACGAGACGATCCCACAACATCTCTTCGGCCAACGCGATCGAGATCAGCAACATGGCGAAGGCGGCGAAGCCGAAGCGCACCACTCCACGAATCACGCTGATGCCAGCGCCCCCAGCAAGCGCGCGTTTTCTGGCGTACACCCACAAGAGGGCGACGTACGGCACGCCGTGCACGATCACATTGGCGACGGTGAACGAAAAATCGGAATTGGTCGCGACGATGCCGACGTACCAGGTGGCCGCAGTGCTGAGCACGATCACGTGTTTGCCGAGCTCGAACGTCCCACTTTCGAGAGTTTTTTGGGTCGCACGCACCGCATAAGCCAGAAGGGTGGCGACGTAGAGCACCGCGGCGACCGGCAACACGGCTTGCCAGTCGAGCCGCACGAAGTCCCCTTGAACGAACCACGCAAACGCTCGAGGGGGCGACACGTGCCACACGAGCACGGGGTAGAGGGCGCTCGCGTAAATGGCCGCGTCGTCCAGCACACGATCGAAGCGCGAAGCGCCGCCGGCGCGGGCCCGATAGATGGCGACCCAACCGACCTGCTGGCGCACGAAGTGGGTCAGCGCCACATACGCGAGCACGCGCCAGAAGAGCGCGCTCGAGTGCGCGTGCAGCAGAAGCCCAGCCGCGAAACACGCGAGCGGGACACCCGCGTACAAAAGAGGTCTCTTCGAGAGCTCGTGCTGGTCGAAGTAGGTGCGAAAGAGCGTCGAGTGCACGTGCGCCACGTCGATGGCGATCACGAACAACAAGAAACCCCAAGTCGGCAACGCGCCGCCGTCGCCCATCAGGCGAGGCCCGAGCGCGACCAGCAGCAGGGCAGCCAGTGCCGAGCCTGCGAACACCGGCAGATCGACGCGCGGCCCCCAGATCCAGGGGCCGAACCGGGCAGCCACCAGGCTAGCCCTTGATGGCTGACGAAATGATCAGCGACAAGCCGATGATCACCGACCCGATCACGATGCCGAGCGCCGTGTTCTGGTCTTGCTCGATCTCTTTGCGGATCGAGAACGGCGTGACCTTGGTGATGAACAAAAATGCAGCGCCGAACACGATGATGCCGACCATCGCGAAGATGACCGAGAAAAGGACGGGCTCGAGATACCTCGTCGTGATGTCTCCGGACTGCGCGGACGCGAAGAGCGGCTCAAGCATCGTGCCTCCAAAGCTCCCCAAATTGGGAGCGCGGACGATACTCTACAGCGGTCGGGTGCAAATCATAAAACATCGGCATCTCTGCCTCGCCGCAGCCCTTCTTTCGGTGGGCGCCTGTGCGCCCGACGCCCCGCGACCCCCGGCATCGCTCTCCAGCGACGGCAACCCAGTCGCGACGACCGAAGTGACGCTGACTCGCCCGACAGGCTCGATGCCCATGCCCAGTGACGCGGCGGTCGCTATTTCGGCCGAACCGCCACGGATGGAGCCGGATGCGAGCGGCTTGCGCGGCAAAACAATCGATTTCCCTTTTCGACCGCAGGGCGCCCGGAGCAAGAGCCTCTCCTACGAGGGTCGCATCTTCGTTCACGAAAAGGCGCTGCGCGCAAAAGGGCCGCTCCCCTTGGTCGTCTTCTTTCACGGCCTGAACCGCGCGCTGATTCCCCATCGCTGGATGGGCGGCGGCGACGAAGGCGACGTGCGCAAGATCGTCTCCGAGCTGATCGAATCCGGCGCGTTGCCACCGATGATCCTGGCCGGCCCAGGCTCGATCGAGAAGGACGCCGTCTCTCACGGCGCAAGCTTTCCGAGCTTCGACTTCGACAACTTCGTCACGCTGGTCGAAAAAGAGCTCGAGGGTACGGCCAGCGTCGACCGCGCCAAGGTGGTGGTCACGGGGCACTCCGGCGCAGGGTGCAGCGAAAAGGGCGGCATCGTCTCGGCGGTGAACGCAAAGCTGAGGCCCCACGCGGTCATCTCGATCGACACCTGCATGCCCGGAACGCTCGCCGAGAGCTTGGGCGCGGCGCACCCCGACACGCATGTGGTCGTGACGTGGCAGACAGCGACCTGGGACCGAAATTTCGCGCACTTCAAGGCTACCTTCGAGAAAGAAACGGCCGCCCATCCGAGCGCGAAGGGTGTGCTCCGCGAGCTCGACTCGCTGCCGAATTTGCCCCGCTCGCACGACGCCACCGTCAAGCAGACCTTCGACAAATGGCTGCCTCGGCTGCTATCGGCACGCTGAGCGGCAATCGGTTATCTTGTGTCGCCTTGTCGCGCGCCCCGCTGCTGGCCTCTCTGCTGATCGTCGCCCTCGTCGGCTGTGCGACCGCGGGTGAGCCATGTTCGCTGGCAGCAGCCGACTGCGACGGTGACCACGCATGTGTGGTCAATCGCTGCCGCCCGAAGACCGAGCCTGTCGTGCCAGTCGAAACGCGACGTGTCGTCGTGCTTGCAAGCCGCGTGGCGGTGCTTGCGTCCCAGGCGCTGCCCGCTGATTCGGCGGTTACGGCATTCGGCGCAGCAGCCTCCGGTGACCTGATGGTGTTGGTCGATTTCGACGCCGCCGTCACGGACGCAGTCGAGGTCATGGGCGCCTTCGTCGTGGTCGACCCCGAGCCGGCGTCACCCGGGCCGGCGTCCCGCGTCTCGATCGGGCTCTCGCCGGTTCTCGGTGTTTGGGAGGACGCCTTCGTCAGCTACGGGCGGGCGCCTCGGCTCGGCCCCTCACTGAGCACGACCGAGATTCCGCCTGCGCGGCGCGCGTCGTTGCGACTGGACGTGACCGAGTTCGTGGCCAAGAACAAACACGGAGCGCAGCGCTTCGCGATCACCGCGTCTGGAGAAGACCCCGTCGGCGCGCGGCTGGTCACGCTGGCAGCGAGCAGCGTCGGCCCCCGCCTCGAGCTCTATCTCAAGTGAGCGAGAGTCGAGTGCCCCTCCTGCACGTCCAGGATCTCGACGTCTCCGTCGCTGGCCCGGAGGGCCGGATCAAGATCCTCGACGGCGTCGGCTTCCAGCTCGAAAGAGGCAGCGTGGTGGCGCTGGTCGGTGAGTCGGGCAGCGGCAAGACGATGACCGCGCTCGCGCTGATCGGTCTGTTGCCGGACGGCGCTGCGATCGATGGCGGTCGTGTCGAGCTCGATGGAAAGAACCTGCTCGAGCTGACGGACAAACAGATGTGCAGCGTGCGCGGAGCACGCATCGGCTTCGTCTTTCAGGAGCCCTCCGCCGCGCTCAACCCAATCCACACGATCGGCAGCCAAATCCTCGAGGCGATTCACTTGCATGCGGCCGTCACACGACAGGGCGCCCGGGTGCTGGCCGAGAGTTGGCTCGGCAAGGTCGGGCTGCCGGAGCCCGCGCGGGTGATGCGCAACTATCCGCACGAGCTGTCGGGCGGAATGAAGCAGCGGGTGTTGCTCGCCATCGCCCTGGTCTCGAGCCCGAGCTTGTTGCTGGCGGACGAGCCAACTGCATCGCTCGATCGCACCATCGAGGCGGAGGTGATCGAGCGCATCATGATCGAGCGCGACGAGCGACACATGACAGTGCTGCTGGTATCGCACGATCTGGCCCGCGTAGCCGAGGTGGCAGAATCGTTGATCGTGATGTATGCCGGGCAAATCGTGGAGAGCGGGCCTACCTCGCTCGTGCTCGCCCAACCGGCGCATCCGTACACGCAGGGCCTGCTCTCGTGCATCCCGGATCCTGCTTCGTTTCCTGCGCGCGCGATTGGCGGCCCGGCGCGGAAGCTGCCGGTGCTGACCGGAGCACCACCCGACTTCGCCGCGCTGCCAAAAGGGTGCCGCTTCGTGCCTCGCTGCCCCATCGCAGAGGACATCTGTCAGGACCCGCCACCGCTATTCGACGTGGGAAATGGTCAATCTGCGCGCTGTTTCTTGGCGCGCCGAGATCGTGAGACGACGACGTGAGCGAGGTCGCGCTTCTCACGCAGAAGAAGACGCCGCTCTTGCGCGTGGAGGGTCTCGCCAAAGCATTCACGATACGTCGGGGCTTGCTCGGCACACGCAAAGAGCTGGTGCATGCTTTGCGCGGGGTCACCTTCGAGCTCCGGCGGGGCGAGACGCTGGGTGTCGTGGGCGAGTCCGGCTCCGGCAAGAGCACGCTCGGCAAGACGATCTTGCGCCTCGTCGAGCCGAGCTTCGGCAAGATCTTCTTCGACGGTAGCGACGTGACAGAGCTCGGCGAGCGCGACATGCGCAAAGTCCGCCGCCGCATGCAGATCGTGTTTCAAGATCCGTATTCGTCGCTCGACCCACGCATGGTGGTGCGCGACATCGTTGCTGAAGGCATCGATTTGTTCCGGCTGGCGCGCGGCTCGGAGCGCGAAGAGCGGGTGGCGAGCCTACTCACGAAGGTGGGTCTCGAGCGAGCCGCGATGGAGCGCTACCCGAGCGAGTTCAGCGGCGGCCAACGACAGCGTATCGCGATCGCGCGCGCGCTCGCGGTGGGGCCGGAGCTTATCGTATGCGACGAACCGACCAGCGCGCTCGACGTGTCGGTGCAAGCGCAGATCTTGAATCTGCTGGGCGAGCTGCAGAGCACCGAGAACACCGCGTACCTGTTCATCTCGCACGATCTGCGCGTGGTCGAGTTCGTGAGCCATCGCATCGCGGTGCTGTACGCCGGTAGAGTCGTGGAGATCGGGCCGAGCCAGGCCGTGGCCCAGAGACGGCTGCACCCCTACACACGGGCGCTGTTCGATGCGTCGCCGGCTCCCCCGGGCAGCGCCAAGAAGAGCGAGCCGCGTCGCCTGAAGCTCGCGGGCGAGCCGCCCAGCGCCGTTTCACCGCCCAGCGGCTGCTCGTTTCATCCTCGCTGCCCCCGCGCAGAGCCCGGCAAATGCGACAAAGAGACGCCAGAGCTGCGCGGCCTCAAGTCGGATACGGCGCATCAAGTCGCCTGTTTTTTTCCGGGTTAGCGCTGCGCCCTCACGGCGGGCACGCCGCGTTGCAACCGGACTCGCAGCTCGCCCGCGATTGAGCGTCGGGAGCAGCCACGCACGAGCCGCTGCAGCCCGCACGGCACTGTGTCCCCGTGCCTTTGCCGACGTATTTGCACTTGTCTTCGCACCTCTCCATGCAGGCGACCATCGCGCTCGGATCTTTGATGTTCATGCAAGGCTTGTTGCAGTCGATCGTGCAGTTCGCCTTCGCCATCATACCGTCCAGCTCTACGTCGCGGGCTGACGTCGGCACCGGCTGCGATCTCTCGGAGGTGGTGCTGGTGCTCGGCTGGAAGACGAGCACCGCCACAACGATCGCGGCGCTCGTGATGCCGATGATCAGCGCCGCAGCGCGCGTTTCTTCGTGCGAGATCTTGGGGGCGAGCGGGGGCGGCGCCGCCTCGATCGGCGCATCGGGCGGGGCCGCACTCGAAGGAGGCTCGAAATCGAGCGCAAAAGGCGCACTTCGTCCGCTCGCCGAGCTCGCCGTCACGCACCGAGCCACCACACTGCGGGCAGCTGACCATCACGACCGGCGCCCGCGGGCGCGCTCGCTTCGAACCTCGTCTGCGTCGCTCCTGGGGCTCGCTCACCGACTCAGCTGTAACACTTTCCATTCCATCGCGGCGCCGGGGAACAGTGGCGGTCCAGCCCGCGGTTGCATGCAACGGCCGACACTCAGTGTCCTGTCCACTCGGCGGAGGAGCGGCCAATGCCCTTGACGCAGCGGTATTTTTGAGACCTCACCCCCCGGCCCCCCCCGGCCCCTCTCCCCAAAGCGGGAGAGGGGGAGCTCGCGTGGTTGAAGGCGTCGATTCGGGGTACGCGTGTCAGTCTTCAGCGGGCGGCGGCGGTACAGGCGCGCGGGGACCGCAGCTGACGACTCGAAACTTCATTGCGCGACCGTCCGGATCGGCCAAGAGCAGCTGTTCGCCGCGCGCTGCGATGGGCTCGCCGAGACCGAGACTGGGCTCGCGTTCGGGCGCCTCGCTGGGCAGACCGTCCGGACCGAGCCGGGCCAACAGGTCAGCGCCGCTCAAGGTGGGAATGCCCAGCCAGCCATCGAGCACGCTCGGGATGCCATCGCTCGGCAACCCAGCCGGTGGCTCATAGCTCGGACCAAAACCACCCATGTGCACCTTCACGACGTGTACCTGCCCGCCGATGCCGCCGGTCGGAGCATCGTCGTCTCGGTAGGCAACGGTGAGCGTGCCCTCTCGAGAGAGCCCGACGTCGAAGCTCGTCACCGTGGCGCCGCTCGGTGTCACGCGCAGCGGCTCGCTCGCTTGGTTGCCTGATTCGTCGAGCGGCACCACTTCGATCCAGGTTGTCGCAATCGACTCACCACCTCTCGATTCGTCGATGTCGTCGCTGTCTTTCAGCTTGGCGGCGGGCTTCTTGTGGCGCTTCTTGCTCGAGGTGGCCGGTGGCGGCATCACGTCATCCGGGCCGCGATCTGCGGCTGCCTCGCGTTCCGTCTCGCGCTCGTGAACCAGGTATGTGAGAAAAAAACCACCCTGCCGGGCAACGATGCGCGGGGAGTCGGCATCGACGGCTTTGCTGGTCGCGCGCCGCTGCGAGGTGACCGTCGCGAACGTGTCCAGCGCGAAGCCAGCGACCGCCACGTACGACCGATCGCCCTCCAGAACGTCCCACGCGACCGCACCCCGCTTGGCGGTCACGGCGATGTCGATCGCCAGCGACGGATCTTTGTCCTCGGGAATTTCGGCGCCCCAAGTCACTTCGCCGGCCACCACCTTGGCGATCTTGATCGAGCGCGAGGATGCGTTCGGCTCGAGCATGGCCGCGAAGATGACGTCGCTACCCGGACCGACGGCAACCACAGGTGGCTCGAGATCGCCTCGTGATCGCGCGAGGCGGACAGTATTTCCCGATGAACCGTCGGCGCTGATGGTGGCAATCGACGAGACGCTGCCGCCCTCTGCGTCGCCCAGGATCCCGACCGCGTAGCCGGCTTCGTAGGCCACCGCGCGCCCGACGATCACTGCAAAGGGCGCGAGCAAGTCATCGCGATCCGGGCCTTCCGGTAGCTCGATGGCAGCCGAGCCGGAGGCGCTGGCGGTGGACGTCGGACCGACGCGATAGATCGCGTCGGGGAGCACGGCGACGCAGCGGGGTGGTCGGGCAGGCATGCTCGCTGACGCGCTGCCAGCGGACAGCTCGCTCTCCGGCTCGGTGGCGGCAAAACGGTAGAGCAGCGCACCGAGCACGATGACGCCAAGCAGGCCCAGCGCCGTGAGCCCGCTCCGCGATCGAGCGGCCAAATCTTCCACCGCGAGGGCATACGACCGCGAACCTGTCCGCGCAACCAGCCGATCGTTGAGCCTCGTCGCCTACATGAACACCCTGCAACGGACTACGGGCTCTGGTACTGAGCGAGCTGCTCGTCGAGTATGGCTCGCTCAGTTCCAGGCTTCTCGAAGTGAGCCCGGTAAAATGCGGCGGTGAGTGCGAGCGCACCGTCGAGATCGAGCTTGGGCCTCCAGCCGAGCTCGTTTCTCGCTTTTTTGGAGTCGAGCCGCAACAGCTTGGCTTCGTGCACGGCGGCGCCACTCTGCGAAGCGATCGCGAGCTCGCCGCGGCCGAGCGCGCCCACGAAACGCAACGCGACCTCGCCCGCGGGTACGGCCGCCTCGCCTTCGTCCGGGCCGAAATTCCAGCCGCCCACGAAGCGTTTGGGGTCCTCGATCAGACGGCGCGCCAACAACAGGTACCCGGCCACGGGCTCGAGGACGTGTTGCCACGGTCGGGTCGAGCTCGGGTTGCGAATGTGGACGACCTCGCCTTTTGTCACGCCGCGAACGATATCCGGGATCAAACGATCTTCGGCCCAGTCGCCGCCCCCGATCACGTTGCCGGCGCGAGCAGTAGCCACAGCCACGCCGCGTTCAGCCAAGAAAGAAGCGCGATACGCCGCCGTGACCAACTCGGCTGCGCCTTTGCTGGCGCTGTACGGGTCGTGCCCACCCATCGGATCGCTCTCGCGGTAAGGCTCGATCTGCTCGCGATTCTCGTAGCACTTGTCGCTGGTGACGTTCACCACGGCTCGCACGGACGGCGTATGGCGAACACACTCCAGCAAGTTCGCCGTACCCATCACGTTCGTTTCGAACGTAGCCAGCGGCTCTCGGTAGCTTCTTCGCACGAGCGGCTGGGCCGCCATATGAAGCACGATCTCCGGGTGATGCTCGAGCATCACCCGGGACAGGGTCCCGAGGTCACGAACGTCGCCAAAGTTGCTTTTCACGATGCTCGACGTTGCGCAGAGCTCGAACAGGCTGGGCGTCGTGTCCGGCGGCAGCGCGTAGCCGGCGACGTCGGCGCCCATCGAGGCGAGCCAATGAGCAGCCCATGCACCTTTGAACCCAGTGTGTCCGGTGAGCAGGACCCTCTTGCCGGAGAAGAAGCCGGAAAGTGTCGACATGCCGGAACAGCATAGCCGGCAAGCAGCGCCGAAAGGTCAAGACAAGCCGATTGCCCTCGCTCTTGTCAGCGGCTAGATCTCGCGGCTCCGATGGGTGAAAAGCAAGGTCGCGCCTCGAGCCGTATCGACGCGCTGCTCGTGAGCCTGTCGCGGCTCGCCAAGGCCGGCATCTCCTATCTGCCGCTACTGTTGGCCGGCCCGGTGCTCGGAGCGTCCGTCTATTGGTTTCTGCTGCAGCCCCCAGCGCAGCTGAAGTTGCTCGACACCAACAAGCTGACGCTCGAGCAGCAGCTGCTCGCGGCTCGGCCGGTGTTCGTTGCGGTCGGGGTGGTCGCGTTCGTGCTGCTCGCGGCGTACATCGTCCTCACGAAAAGACGCGGTATTCCGTTCGCGACCATCGCCTCCAAGATCGGCGGCTACCTCACGCCATTTTTGGCGGTGCCTTTCGTCGTCGCGCTGATGCAGGCCGGGCTCGAGAAAGAGAGCCCCAAGCTGACGTTGTTCTTCGGAGTGGTGATCGCCGGCATCATCGGTGCCGCCGCCTACCGCATTGGACGAGGGCCGGCTGCGTTCACGATGGATCGGTCCGCCGAGGACGTCCCAAGCGCCGACGTGGAGAGACGACAGCGCTTGTTCGGTCGCATCGGAAGCATCGCTGCTTGGGCTTGCGTGCTCGGCATGTGGGCAGCTTACGGCTGGTTTTTTACCAAGCTGTCGATCACCAACCACCACGCAATGGTGACCCGCACCATCGACCTCGGCTTGTACGACAACATCTTTTATCAGTCGGCGCACGGTCGCCCGCTCGACTGCACCTTCATCAAGGCCGGCACTCATCTGTCGGCCCACTTCGATCCCATCTTGGTGATCTTGTCGCCGCTCTACCGGCTGTACCCGCGTGCCGAGTTCATTCTCGGCCTGCAAAGCGTGTGGATCGGGTCGGGCGTGATCCCCGTTTTTTTGCTGGCTCGACACCACCTCAAGAGTCGTTTGCAAGGCGTCATGCTCGCAGCCGTCTACGCGCTGCACCCGGCGATTCACGGCGCGAACATGTACGAGTTCCATTCGCTGAGCCTCGCCACCGTGCCGGTGATGTGGACGCTGTTCGCGTTGCAAGCGGGGCGACTGAAGCTCTACTGGGCGATGCTGGCAGTGAGCCTGCTGGTGCGCGAGGACATTCCGCTGATGTTGAGCATGGTGGGCGTCACCTGCTTGATCTTGCCCGGGGGCAACCTCAGGAAGACGGGCCTCGCCACGATAGTCATCTGCGCCTCCTACTTCGTCATCGTGAAAGCATTCTTCATGACCTCGGCCGGCGTGATCATGAGCGGGCCGGAGGCGTACTCGTACGCCTACTACTACTCGGAGATGATCCCACCGAAGAGCGGCATGGGTGGCATGGTGCTGACGCTGATCACGAACCCCTCGTTCGTGGTTCGTCACGCGCTGGAAGAAGCCAAGTTGCTCTACCTGGCGAAGCTCTTTCTGCCGCTGCTACTGGTGCCTTTTGCGACGCGCTCGTGGCGACTGACGTTGGCATACGGCCTCGCGTTCACGCTGCTCGCGACGCGCGAAGCAGTGTTCTCGCCAGCGTTCCAGTATTCGACGGCCCTGTTGCCTTTTGCGTTCGCGGCGGTCCCGATTGGCATTCGGCAGCTGAGCGAGGGCACGCTCGCCCGCGCTTACAACCTGAACGCTTCACGCGTGCAGCGGGGCCTGGTGTTCGCCGCATTGGCAGGCTCGATGGCGATCACTTACAAGTTCGGCGCCATCGTCGACAATCAGGCTTTCAAGGGTGGCTTCTCGCGGGTCGTGCGCACGCTGACGCCGGAGCAACAGGCCCATTACAACTGGCTGGAAGAGACGAAAACGAAGATTCCGCCGAAGGTGTCGTTGGGCGTCACCAACAAGATGGGTCCCCACGTCTCAAATCGCAAAGACGTGTTCTTGTACGGTCAGAAGAACGTGCAATGGGTGTTGGTCGACGAAAAGGAGCTGAAGAAGGACCGGCTCAAGCGCCACAAGCAAGCGATCGATCAGGGCAAGCTCGAAGAAGTGGCGCGGCGCGGCACCTACGCACTATTCAAGTTCGGACCCGGCAAGCCAAAGGTCAAAGAGCCGATCAAGCCGGAGCCCGAAGAGGGCGCTGAAGATGAAGACGTGACCGACGTGCTCGGTGACGACCCACACGAATAGCCCCCTTTATGGGTCGAACGCGTCGTCGTAACATCCCCGACGATGAGCATGAAGACACGGGCCGTTATGTCTCGCTACCCGGAGAGCGACCACGAGTGCCCGCTGCCGGTCGACAAGAAGGTGGGCCTGGCGCTGAGCGGCGGCGGTTCGCATGGCGCGTTCACGGCAGGGATCATCCACACTGCCTTCGAGGCTTACCTCGAGAAGGGCAAGCTGCCTCGGGTCTCGATCATCGCCGGCACCAGCACCGGTAGTTTGGTCGCTGCGCTGCTGACGCAGCTGTATGGCCGCTTCCGGGCAAACAAAGATCCCGAGAAGGCCCTCGCCGATCTGGAGAAGGTCTACACCAAGACGACCCAAGACCAGGTCGGCAACCTGCCGAGCGGCATGCTCTGCAAGGTGTACAACCTGCTGACGAAAGGCGGGCTGATGGACATCGCGCCGCTGAAGACGCTGGTCGATCGCTACTACGAGCAAGAGCTCTTCGACCTTGCGCTCGGTAAGAACGACCCCGTCGTGTACGTCGCCGAAGTGATCGACATGCCGAGCGGCTTCGGCAAGCAATTCTATTCGAATGCCGATCACGGGCGCACCATTATGTGCGAGGCGATCTTCGCTTCGTGTGCGCAACCCGTCGTGATGACACCGGCCACCGTCTCGGGCCATTGGTCGGTCGACGGCGGTGTGCGCGAGGTGATTCCGTTCCGGGAGCCGATGAGCAACGGCTGCACCCACGTGCTGGCAGTCGCATTGAACGAGCCGCACATCGACCCAGGCGACAGCCAAGCCATGAAAGACCTCAAGGACGTCTTCGGACGCATCGACCGCGGTCTCTCGGTCATGAACGACGAGGTCGCGCGCGACGACGAGCGCATGGCGCGGATGATCGCCTATCTCAATCGTGGCAAAGACATCTTGCTGCACGAGGGCGTAACGCTCGAGCTGTTGGCCAAGGCATTTCCGAAGTGTCCGCTGCCGGACGACGAGGACCCGACCCAACCCGGCAACCAAGACCCCTACGGCAACCACGCGTACAACCATGCGCAGCTGCGCGAGATCTTGTTCTTTCGCTTGCAGCAGCGCGACGATATGCCCGATTCGAACGTCTTCGACGAGAAGAACCTGACCACCATGTTCAACTGGGGTCGCGAGGTCGCCAAAACGAACGCCGCCGAGATCGAGCGCTTCTTGTTCGAAGCCGGCGAATTTCGCCCGTAGTAACATCGCCCCATGCGCACTCTTCTCGTGCTCGGCCCGCTTGCTCGGCGAACTGTGGTTGCGGTCGCTTGCTCGCTGGCCGCTTGCGGCGACGATTCGGTCACGGGTGGCGCCGGCGGAGGAAGTAGCGACGGGGCGGCGGCGGGCGGCGGCGCCGGTGGCGCGCCTGGGCTCGTGTGTGGCGAGCCGTTCATCTCCAAGGGGCCTTGGTCGTTCGCGATCGACGAAACCTCTGCGCGTGTTCGTTGGGAGGCATGCGCCGCAGACTCGAATGGCGAGGTCGTCTTCCAGCCCGAAGACGGCGGTGCCGAAGCGACGGTTGGCTCTGTGGAGTCGATCTTCGAGCTGACGACGACCCACACTCCGCTGGGCGAGAACCCGCCGGACTGGGCTGGCACCTACTACATGCACGAAGCAGAGCTCAGCGGCCTGACACCGAGCACCTGCTACCGGTACCACCTGGCCGCCGATGACACGCGCAACGGCAGACTGTGCACCGCACGCTCGTCGGGCGAGTCGTTCAAATTCATGGCCATCGGCGACACCAACCCCGCGCTCGGCACGACCGAGCATGTGCTCTTCAATGCGCTCACCCGGAATCCCGACTTCACCATCCACGGTGGTGACATCCAGTATTACGATTCGTTGCTCGAGACCTGGGCGTCGTGGTTTCCGATCATGCAGCCCATGCTGGCTCAGGGCGGCTTTTTCCCGGCGATTGGGAACCACGAGGTGGAGAATGACGAAGAGCTCTCCGACTACTCGCTGCGCTTCTTCGGCGGCGCTGGGTTCGACGGCGGCGAGACGTTCTACCAATTTCACAATGGCGGCGTCTGGTTCTTCAATGTGAACACGGAAGAGCCCATCTCCCAGGGCTCACCGCAAGCAATCTGGCTCACCGCCGCGATCGAGGCGGCCGCGCTTGATCCCGACTATCGTTTTGGAGTCGTCTACTTTCATCGGCCGCTGGTAACCTGTGGTGACACCGGCGACGACCCCGCTGCCCGCGCCTTCCTCGAGCCCGTGTTCGATGCCAATGGCGTGCTGTTCGTCATCGGCGCCCACATGCACGGCTACGAGCGCTTCGATTTTGCTACCGGCCCCACTTACATCACTGCCGCCGGTGGCGGCGGCGTAATGGGCGACGTCGACCTGAACATCGATCGCGAATACTGCGTCGATCGCGTTGCCAGCGGGCCCATCTTCCACGCCATCATTTTCGACGTCGGGCCGGCCGAAGTGAGTCTCGAGGTCGTCGACGACGCTGGCGTGACACAGGACACCTTCACGCGGGCAATACCTTGATGAAAGCGATCCGACGGTGCGCGCTTGCCGCAGGAATTTCGCTGACGTTGTGGGGTTGCTCGTCGGGCGCCGGCGCGGCGCCCGCTGCCAGACGAGAGGAGGTCGAGGTTCTCGAGCTGAAGCCAAAGCCCGCGCGAGCGCTGCCCACTTCATCGAGCAAAAAGGCCGCTGAGCGATCCTTGCGAGGTCATTGGTACAAGGACGAAGCCGAGGCGGTCGAGCTCGCGCGCGCCGACAATCGCCCGCTCGTCATCGACTTTCGTGCAGAGTGGTGCGCGGCGTGCAAAGAGCTGCAGAAGCACACCTTCAGCGACGCCGACGTTCAGCAGAGCTTCGAGCGCTTCGTGTTGCTCGCGATCGACGCCACCGACGATGAGTCGCCGACTGCCAAGGCTTTGCTGCAGAAGTACAAGGTGGTCGGCTTGCCCGCCGTGCTCGTCATCGACCCGAGCGGTCGTGAGCTCGCGCGTGTCGTTGCGTTCACCGAGCCGGTCGCCTTTCGCGCGCTGATCGACAGCGCGCGCTGAGC
>Ga0105048_10001693_pt1 | contig 35772 bp, 38 predicted proteins | sample MAT05_FD_78382 | JGI IMG/M metagenome (GOLD analysis project Ga0105048, IMG submission 78382) | Freshwater microbial communities from Lake Fryxell liftoff mats and glacier meltwater in Antarctica - MAT-05 | ecosystem: Environmental > Aquatic > Freshwater > Ice > Liftoff microbial mat | place... | reverse complement strand
GGAGTGTAGTATGCGGAAACTGCTCGTTATTCCGATTGTTCACAACGCTGCCGACCTTGGCCGCTTGGAGCATCGCTTGGAACAGATCAAGCGTGCCACGATGCCTCGTGAACGTATCGAAGCGAGCAGAAAGCAAGTGGCCCGGTTTTGGGAAGAGTTGCGAGTGGCCATCGAATCCTGGCAACTCGACTTCTCAAAAGTGGTCGTTTTCCAAGATGCATTGCCTCTCGCACCCGCCACCCATGTCGGGCTCGAGATCAAAATCGTTAAAGAGCTTGCTACAGTAGGAAGCGCAAACCATCAACTCCTCGAATGGATGCATGAACATGGAGCAAGCATCCTTGGAACGGAGTCCCCCGAACTGCTTGTGGCCGAATACTCGCTTGTACGCAAACAGCTCGGCATGGCCGACAATCCATCCTCGGACCAAGAAACGCCACGCAACTTAGAAACTACCGCCGAGGCTGCCGAGATTGCAGTTCAATTGGCCGATTTGCTAAATCGTCGCGATCAGTTTATCGCCGCCAGGATCGATACAACCCTTAAGCAAGATCAAACAGGAATCCTCCTCATTGGCATGTTGCATCGTGTTGAAAAATGGCTACCGGACGACATCGAAGTGGATTTCCCAATCGGTCAACCGAGGCCGATAATCATAGAACAAGCGTCTAGACTGTCCGCTGCAACTTCGTGACAGGCCACTCACTGCCCAACTTTCCCCTAAACCCAAACACCGGATCGATCCAATGCTCAACAAACCTAACGGATCCAACTCACCCAAAGACGAAAGCCATGACAAGAGCATCGACATGGATGGACTGCTTGGTATGGCTGGCATGTTGGGCGGTTTCTCCCAGTTGATCCAACAACTGGGGAGTCTCGCCGAGAAAGGGGAACAATTGAAACGAAGCTCGCAATCCGATTCAAGCGACCCTGCTAAAAAAATTGCCAGTTCCTTTGGTTACTCCGTGAAGTTCGGAGGTGAATCCTTTGGTGGGAATCGCTCGCCAGAATCGTTCTCCTCCGAAGACCACGCAACGCCCAAGTCGACGGTTCGACAAGCTGGCCAACCCGAAGCTGCGCGATCTCGTCCAGTTCAATCGGTTCGGGAACCGAGTGTCGATACTTTTGAGGAATCGAATCATTTTTTGATCATTGCGGAAATGCCCGGTGTATCGAAAGACAACATCGAGTTGCGATTCTCGGAAAACGCCATGCAGTTGATTGGGCTAAGCACGTTTACTCGTTACGAAAAAACGATCTCAATACCAGAAAATTCATCACGCGACGACGTGACTGTGATCACCAACAACGGGATCGTGGAAATTCGGCTACCGCTCGCAAATGCATAGCATGGCCACTTGTTGAACGACGCTCCTAGGTTGTGATTTTATTGGCTGTAACGATCCTATTGGCTGTTTCCGAACCTGAAATCTGAGCAAGTGGCTTTTGCAAATCTCTCGCTCATGCATTTTGAAGCTGCAATTCTTATTTAGGGGCAAAGCCCTGGATGTTTGCTTAGTCCAGGCCATCGGCCTGGGTATCAAAAATCACACAGGATTTTAAAGGGCCAACGGCCCGGCCCTTTGTGACGACCGACCAAACAACGCACTACAAACGTTCGGGCCGTTGGCCCTTGGGTTCCCAATATTCGCTAGCCCAGGCCGTTGGCCTGGGCTAGCGAAATTGCTTGGCCTTTGGCCCGAAGATTCTCCGCAACCAACTCACTTAAGTCTTATCGGAAGATCAAAGACGACGCGGAACGTCGTCCAACTAAGTACCATGCCAACAACTGACATTGACCAAAAGCTTAAACTCCGTGTCTCCGAATTGCCAAGCCGTGATGTCGGCCGGGGGCTCGTTCGACTCGATCCAGCTGACCTTGAGCGATTGCAGCTTCGATCGGGTGACGTTGTCTTGATCCGAGGAGATCGGACGGCGGTTGGCAAAGCCATGCTTGCTCAGCAAGAGTCACGCGGTCAATCTCGTATCCAAATGGACGGGCTCATTCGGGAAACAGGCGGGTGCGGGATCGACACTTTTGTCGAAGTGTCCAAAGCCAATACGCGGCCAGCGGAATTGGTCCGCCTCAAAGCCCGGCGCATGCGCCCCAACGATCGAGATCTCGATTACATTGCAACGCTGATCGATGGCATCCCTGTTCAGGAAGGTGGCTGTATTCGAGCCACTCTCTTTGGAAACGAACCGGTCGATTTCGATGTTAAGGCAACTGAGCCGATCGGCCCGGTCATGATCGGGCCCGAGACGAAGTTGATATTCGAGGAACACGTTGGCGAGATCAACCACGGAATCCCTTCCTTTGAAGATATTGGTGGTGCCAAACCGCAGTTGGCTCGTATTCGTGAGATGATTGAGCTGCCGCTTCGATTCCCTGAAGTCTTCGAGCGATTGGGAATCAGTGCACCTCGCGGCGTCCTGCTTTATGGACCTCCGGGCTGCGGCAAGACCTTGATCGCCAGAGCTATCGCCCAAGAGGCTGACGCAAAATTCTTTACCATCAGCGGTCCTGAGATCATTCACAAGCACTACGGAGAAAGCGAAGCGCATTTACGAAAGATTTTTCTGGACGCGGCCAAGCAAGGTCCTAGCATTATCTTCATCGACGAGATCGATGCGATTGCACCTCGACGCGAGAACGCGGCAGGAGACGTCGAACGCCGCGTCGTTGCTCAACTTCTGACACTCATGGACGGGCTCAAGAAACGCGAGAACATTATTGTGATCGCGGCCACCAACTTGCCCAACTCCATCGATCCGGCCCTCAGAAGACCAGGGCGATTCGACCGCGAAATCGAGATCGCTATCCCAGATCGAGCCGGTAGACTGCAAATCCTTGAAATCCACACACGAGGAATGCCACTCCTCGAGGACGTAAGCTTAACGCACCTGGCATCGATTACGCATGGTTTTGTGGGAGCGGACCTGGAAGCCTTATGCCGAGAAGCTGCAATGGCCTGCCTGAGAAAGCTGATCGATGACGTGGGCTTTGTCCAGGACCGATTGCCCTACAGCAAACTGGCTGAGCTGCGCGTTTCGATGGCTGACTTTTTGCAAGGCTTCCAATCGGTGGAGCCATCTGCGATTCGGGAAGTGTTCGTCGAGGTACCGAGTGTGAAGTGGGATGACGTAGGTGGTCTAGAGCCGATCAAGCAGAAGCTGCGAGAGGCGATCACTTGGCCTATTCTCTATCAGCATTTGTTTGAGCAAGCCAAGGTAAAACCGCCTCGCGGGTTGCTTCTTGCTGGTCCTCCAGGCTGTGGTAAAACGCTTTTGGCCAAGGCAGCAGCGACTGAGAGTCAAGTCAACTTCATTTCGGTGAAGGGACCCGAGCTGCTTTCAAAATTTGTAGGTGAGTCGGAACGCGCGGTTCGCGAAATTTTTGCCAAAGCAAGACAAGCCGCACCGTGCATCATGTTCTTCGACGAGATCGATGGACTGTGTGCAACGCGACAAGCGTCGAGTGCGGACTCGGGGGTCTCAGGTCGTGTATTGAGCCAATTGCTGTCCGAGATGGACGGCATCGAAGAGCTTTCCGGCGTTTTTGTTTTGGCCGCAACCAACCGTCCCGATATGGTCGATCCTGCATTGCGACGATTTGGAAGATTTGAGCAAACGATTGAAATCGGTTTACCAGACCAGGAAAGCCGTTTGGCGATCTTAAAGGTGCATTTGCAGTCAAGGCCGCTTGAACCCGGGATCGATTTAGAATCCTTAGCAGAGCGCACGAATGGATTGTCGGGAGCCCAAATTGCATCCGTGTGTAGTTCGGCAGCGCGATCCGCTATCCATCGCGTCGTCACGCAAGGGCCAGGGCATACCCAATTGCTGATACAATGGGCGGACTTGGATGCCGCTTTGGAGCAAGCGGAGGCCTCCCTACCCTTGACATAGTGCAACGCGACGAGTTACATCAAGTGATTTTTTTCTCCCCTTCTCCTCCTCGGGAGGAGAAGAGGGGTTAGATCATCAACCGCTTCGCGATGTTGTATTTGCGATTGAATAGAGGCTTATTTTGGAACAAAAACCACGCAAAGCAAAGTTGCAGCAATACTGAATTTTTAACAGCCCAGCGCAAGCCCTCCGGTTTACCAGCATCGGACGGCTTGCGCCGTTCTGCTAGAACTGCAACTTTTTTACGGACAATCCCTTAGACACCCAGTTGCACAACAAAACAGCATGGATGCGAAATGAATCGAGCCCTTTACCTCATTGGCTTTTCGAACACACAGCTTAATCTCTCCGATGAATTGTCTTGGTTGAGCTTTTCGGGTGTGGAACATTGCGACCATCGATCCATTCGATTCTGGTTCAAAGCGATGGACCGAAGCGATTTCGAGGGCCCAGAAGCCGAACGCAATTTAGCCAACATAGAATGGCTAACCCCTCTGGTCTTGGCCCATGATGCAGCCGTGTCTGCATTGAGTTCGCAATCCCCATTCTATCCGGCAAGGTTCGGGACCCTCTTTAGTTCTGAGGAACGCATTTTCGATCTGATCGATGCTGTTGGGCCAACACTTCAAACCTTTCTTGATTCTCTCGGGAAGCAGCGGGAGTGGGGCATCAAATGCTTTGTAAATTGGCCCAACGTCGATACCGCTTATGCATTGGAACATGAGGACGATGCGATACCACAGCCCACGACGGGTACTAATTATCTGAAGGCGCGACAGATGAAAAAGGTTCGCGGTGTAGCCATTCAGGCATGGATCATCGAGAAGCTCGAAATCGTTCGGACCTATCTTCAAACTCGGTTTGCCGATACCATCGAGAGGTCTACTCCGAAGAACCCGGATGATGACAAAACAGAAAAGGAGGATCGCGAATGGGTCGGCAACTTTGCTCTGCTCGCAAGCGAAGATCAAGCCTCCGATCTACTGAGCATCCTAGCAGAAACTGGCCAGCCTGAAATCTTCGAAACTGCCGTAGAGGTTATCGATCTGATGTCCTTTGAAATGACAGGTCCCTGGCCAGCATATAGCTTTAGTCCATCGCTTGTCCCAAAAGCAGAGTCGTGAAGAGAATGGAAACATGAGCCCAATGGAAAATGCGCGAGTCTGGATCTACGCCATTACGACGAACGATTCTACGCACAAACAGGTCGAGATATTCGGCATCGACGACCAACCGATCCAATGGGTCGCTATTGACTCGTTGCAGGTAGCTGTGAGCCTAGATCTAGGCAACACGGCGACGGCCAAAGGGCTTGAGCGTGCATTCTCGGAATATGAGTTGGTTTTGTACGGGCTATGCTCGCCTCGCGATTGCTTGCCCATCCGTTTTGGAACGAAGATGCCCGTGCATCAAGTGCAAGAATTACTACGCAATCAAGGAAAGCGTTTTCAAGAACAGTTGGAACAGTTATCGGGGTGTTGCGAACTCTCGATTCGCTGGGCAATGCCAATTCAGATATTGGATCAGCCCTCGGCTTCGGAGCTTACGGCGACACCAAAGTCCACAACCGTCGAGAGCGGCACTTCGTACTTGGTTCGGCGGCGAGAAATAAGTCGCATCGCGAGCGCTGCGGAACGGTTAGCAAGTGAGACCGGGGCTAAGTTGCAAGAGCTTTATCCTGCGGTCATTCGAAAAGTACTGAGCAGTGCCCGCAAGCTCGAGTCAAAGACCATGACTGGTGCACTGCAGCCAAGTACCGAATCCGACGTGAGTGACTTTTCGAATCTAATCGTCATTGAGGTCGCATTGCTTGTTTTCAAAAGCGATGCGGAACGAATCAAGAGTCTCTTGCGCTCTCAATATATACATGGCCAGGAACCGACCCTGATAAGCGGTCCGTGGCCCATGTATTCGTTTGTCGGCCAATAGTTCTTTTCGGCGAATGGTAGGTTATTAGTTGTGCGACGATCCGCGTCGCTGGAATCTCGACGCGGAGCGTCGTGAAACTAAGTGCTGCAACCCGGATTTCCAGGCTGGATGACTCAGGATGCAAAAAAATGCAAATAGGCGTCTGAGGTTGGCGATCTCGAATATGTGATGCAAACTATCACAGCGTGCGACTGCACGTTTCGTTCGATCATTTTCTGGTGGTGGAACGACGCTCGCAAAAGCTTCCTGGGACAGGTAGTTTGAGCGGCGGAAGTTTGTTACCATTCACTAATTAGAGGAACACAGAGCATGGCATCTGTACAAAAGACGACTGATTCGTCAAGTTTGGCTGAAGTTGTTGACCGTATCCTGGACAAAGGCGTTGTTATTGACATTTGGGCGAAGGTATCACTGGTCGGTATCGAGTTGCTCTCCATCGAAGCACGTATCGTTATCGCTTCGGTTGAAACCTACTTGAAGTACGCTGAAGCGATCGGCTTGACCGCTACCGCCGCTGCTCCAGCCTAGTTGCAATATGCGTGATCAGAGAAGCGACTTTGCTGAAATTTCAGCAGTCGCTCTCTGGCTCGCGACAATTGGAACCATACGATATATTTACGGTGTCACAGTTCAACAAAGGGTTCACGAGTCATGCTTCGAGACGCGATGCAAGAGTTAGTCAATACAATCATTCGCTCCCAGCAAGAACGCCGTGAGTTCTTGGTTCGCAACCGTCGCGACACTCTACGCTTGCTTGAAGCGTCAAGTCGAAGTCGGAAAGCGTCCGCCCGCGAAGCAGATCGAGACGCTTGTATATTAGTGGAATCACTGCAATCTGCAAATCGGAGCAATCGGATGGCAGTTGCAAGAAAGTTACGGGGAATTCGCTCTCAGCGAGTGTCTCAGGCAACACAATTGCGAATGGTTTTGAGCGAAGGAGTCGCACGCAATCGTCGCGCTGTTGGTCGTGTTTTGCAAGAGAACAACACCCACCGGGCACGAGCAACTCGATTGCGAACACGAGAAACAGCGAAAACCTTGAAGTCGATTAAGACCGAAGTGCAACAAATCAGGAGAGCGAGCAGCAATCTTACCACCAAGGTTGCTAACGATTTGCTTGCAAGTCGTCGAGCATGGTCAAGACTTCGCTCCGCCTCAAGCAGGTAATAGTCCATACCGATTGTCATCGAAGACAACAGAAAATCATTTTACGGAAATCGAGATTCGGAACATGTCAAGTGTTGACCAACTCAGCGGTCGTGGTGCTACCAAGTCGAAAACTGCACCTGTTGTCCTGCCACCTGCCAAGACCATGACGGCGGACTTTATTCCGCAGCCGAGTCCGGACTTTGTTATCACTCCTGCGATTCAGGATCTAACGGATCGCGCACTGGCATATCTCAATGTGGGTTACGCCGTTCACTTGTCGGGCCCTGCCGGAACGGGCAAGACTACGCTGGCACTACACATTGCGTCGCAACTTGCTCGAAACTGCACGCTGATCCACGGTGATGACGAAATGAAGGGCTCAGATCTTGTTGGCCGAGACTCAGGTTATCGCCGCCAATCCGTCCGAGACAATTACGTGAGCTCCATTTTAAAAACCGAAGAAACCGTCTCGGTAATGTGGACCAACAACCGGTTGACCACCGCATGCGAACAGGGGCACACGCTAGTCTACGATGAGTTCACTCGATCTCCCGCAACTGCGAACAATGTTTTGCTGAGCGTTCTCGAGGAGGGCATTCTCAACATCCCCTCATCCAGCCAAGAAAAGGGATACATCAAGGTTCATCCCAGTTTTCGCGCTATCTTTACATCGAATCCAGAAGAATATGTTGGTGTGCATAAGACCCAAGATGCGCTTCTAGATCGAATGATTACTCTCGAGGTGGCCCATCAAGATCGAGAAACCGAATTGGCAATCGTTACTACGAAAAGTAATCGATCACCCGAGGACGCAGCGATCATCGTGGATATAGTTCGCAGTCTGCGAGATCGACTGGATGGATGTGGTGGTCCAACCATTCGTGCGGCGTTAGCAATTGCAACGATCTCGGACTTCCGCGGATGCTCTGTGAGCGCAGACGATAAGGTTTTCGTTGCAACTTGCCAAGATTTGCTTTACTTCAATGCAACTCGTCAATCGAAAGCATCCGTCAAGCGTCAAGATATCGAATCTATCGTTCGGAAGCATGCAACGAGGTCTGCTCCATCAGCACGTTCGAATAGACCTTCCACGGCAAGCCCTGTACCTGCGTCGCCTTCCATACCAACCACCCATCGCGTAGCTACATCCTTGGAACAAGTTGCTTCCAGTATCGCCGAACTCTCGCAGCCTACGGCAGGTCCTACAGTTCCAATCGGAATTGCAGCTTTTGCACCCGCCAACAAAGACGCTGCAAAGCCAATAGTTGTGGAAAGCTTGGTGGCTAAGGTGAAACTTGACGATGAACTCTCTGACTCAACCACAGCGCGTAGCACGGTTGGTAGGTCGTTGCCAAAGCCCCCAAGCTTTGACAACGAGAAATCCAAACTTGCCGTGTAAAGAACTGTTGGTGTCTAAGATGAAGGAGCCATCGTCTCCGGCAAAAGCAGCCTGGCGGGCATTTTATTCTTGGGCAGTCGGAACCCATTGGTTGAGCAAAATGGAGTTATCGCCAACCATGTTACTGCATCGCAAGCTTTTAAATGGCAGTGCACGACGGAACTAATCAGTTGAAAGGATTTCGACAATGAACAACCGATTGAATCGAAGAGGGTTACAAACACTCCGCACGCATACAACTCGGCGGGCGCTTCCCTCTCAAAAGAAGCATGAGTTGTATCTAAAAATGACAACTCTAGAAATGGAAAAGGCTAGACGTGTTATCGAGCGGGATGCTCTAGTCAAGCGTCTTGATATGCTTGACGAGCGACTTAACAGTATCGCATCCGAGCAATCAGAGATGCTGGCAACCCTCAACGGAGTGGCTAGCGCAGAGCCTTCGACTCCAAACAAGCATATTCCAAGCCACGATTCCTTTCCTATCCAATACTAGCCACGCCCGTCCCTGAAGTCGCCGATCCCTTAAGCTGACGTCCCTGAAAACACCTTCTACAAGAACACTACCATGACTGCAGATACAGCAGTAGCATCCGGTCGCTACATATATTCCTTTGTCAACGGTGCCAGCGCTAGCCAGATCATGAGCAAGCAGTTGGTTGGGCTGTGTGACGCAGCCATTGAGGTTCTTACGGTAGGTGATCTAGGCGTGGTTATATCTGCAATTTCGGACACGAAAATTCGCCCACAGCGAAAATTGCTGGCCGCTCATCAGCACGTTGTCACAGAAATCGCAAAGAACTGGAATGCTCTCCCAGTTGCCTTCGGTTTGATTGCGGATGACGAGGATGACGTGCGATCCGTCCTGGAACGCAACTCGACCCTGTTAAGCGAACAGCTTGATCGGATACAAGGTAAGATCGAGATGTTTCTCAGCATTAAGTGGACAGCTCCCAATGTTTTCCAGTACTTTATAGACCGCTATCCTGATCTTGCACAGTCTCGTGACTACGTTGCAACAGGACAAGCGTCGCGTGACGAACAAATTGAACTTGGGCGGCAATTCGAACAGCTATTGAGAGCCGAGCGCGAGCAGTTTACCGCGAGAGTGGAGAGTATTCTGCAGCCGGTTTGCGTTGAATTCGATATGCAACCACTGCGAGCAGAAGCGGAAATTTTGAGGATGGCGTGTTTGATTGAGAGGGATGCGGAGGCCGCTTTCACCGATGCCGTCTATCAAGCAGCATCGCATTTTGATGATGCATTCAATTTTGCGTTTAACGGTCCATGGCCGCCATACAGCTTCGTCAAACTCGCACTTTCTACGGAGTCCTAGATTATGTTCTTTGTCGACGATTTGATAATGTCTCCGTTCAAGGGATTCCTCTTTATAGCTCGCGAAGTGGCAAAAGCAGTTGAGCAGGAGGCAGAGCAAGAACGAACCGAAGTCATGTCTCAACTTGCTCTGCTCCATTCGAAAGTCGAGAAGGGGGAGATAACGGACGACGAATTTGATGAATTAGAGACGGAGTTGCTTGATCGACTTGAACAATTGGGTCGTTAGGACCCTAGCTCGCAACGTGTTAAGCAGAACGAAGGATTGTTAATACTATGACAGCATGCAGGACGCAAACAAAACACTCACAAGCTGGCCAAATGGATCTAGCAAAGCACATTTCATTGTGCGATGCTTTGGATCGAATGCTCAACCAAGGTGTCGTGCTGAGTGGCGACATTGTCGTATCCGTTGCCGGTGTCGAACTCCTCTACATTGGATTGCGTGGATTGATCTGTTCGATGGATGCGATGGACACGAGACCAGCTAGCCTCGACAGTCTCAATCGTATGCGGATGGCGGACTCCAATGAAGCGCCTTTCCAAAAGGTCGCGTCATGATTCAAGACCTAGATAGCTTAAACAAGACTGATATCCCAGAATTTGTCTTCAACGCGGCTGCCGAAACGACTGCCAAGAGACGTATCGAACTCGATGGATCCAATGCTGCTCTTGGGATCGGTAGGCTTGCTGTCGCTATTGTAAACCTTCTTCACGAACTGCTGGAACGGCAAGCGATCCGAAGGATGGAACATGGAACGCTGACAGAGGATGAGATCGAACGAGTCGGTGACTGTTTGATGAAACAATCGGAAGCGATAGATCAATTATGCGTGGCATTTGGGATTGGACGCAGTGAGCTAAACCTTGATCTAGGCCCTCTAGGGCGATTGATCTAAAGCATAACAGTATCAACCAGAAACATGGATGTATAAAATGAGTCAAATGAAAATACAGTCAGCAACCTCCTCTGCTTCGATCGCAGACATCTTGGAACGCGTGCTGGACATGGGTGTTGTCATCGCGGGCGATATTCGGATCAAACTGGTTGATATCGAACTTTTGACCATCCAAATCCGGCTTGTAGTCTGCTCAATCGACAAGGCCAAAGAAATAGGAATGGATTGGTGGAACGTTTCGTTGGACAAAAAGATAGCATCGCCCGTTTCTGCGATTTCCGATGATGCTTCACTTCTGGCAACCCGCTTAGAGACCGTGGAACGCCGCATGAAGGATCTTGAAAAATCTGGAGTCCTAAAAAGGTAAAGCGATGAACACAAATAGATCTCCTTTGGAAGGCCATAGCTCTTCCCATGTTCAGACAACTTCCTCGACTCCGCGACTGGAAGACAACATAAGTATTCTTGACACACAGGATGACCTGTTCACATTTTCAAGCATGCTGCATCGATTTGAGAAAGATGCAGGCCATTGGATCGAAGAATCGCCGGCCGAGTCCGCTATCCGCATCCGAGGTCTTCGAAAGATCACGTTTGCACTTTTCGCTTTGGGCATCTGCTTGACTTGCCTCCTCAATTCGCGATTGTTGCTGCAAGGGGTCAACCTGCAGCAACTGATCGTTTGCAATCTTGGAATCATGATGGTCTTTGTTTTGGCGGGCATTTTTCTGCTTCATGATGTCACTGTCAAAAAGAGACGCGGACTTTCAGAAGAAATTAACGGTGTTCGAAAACGACTTAAAGTCGTTGTCGGTCAGATCGACGAGCTCGATTCTTTGCGGTTCAAAATGAAGCGAGAGCACCACACATTGGTCGCAAACCGTAAAGATCTATACGACGAACTGATTCGGATCGCCGCCGAAAGAAACCTGGAGTCCGAAAAAACCGCTCTGGCGAGCGAATCGTTAACAGCCGCTCAAGCCGAATGGAGCAGGACCCAAGCTGCCATCGCCGATGAATCTGCAAAACTCGTTAACTTACAGCAAGCCATTAGAACGCTCGAGAGCGAGATGGAAGCTAAGGGACTAGACTATTCCGCCTGCATCGTGGATCAGCAAGGCAAAATCGACGCTCTGCAAGTACAATATCAGCAAAGCCTCTCAGCAACCCAACAAAGCCTCGTAGAAGTTTTCCAGGCCGAAGAATTAGCCAAGGCGATACAACAGGAAGTCGCCAATCTCCAATCCGATCTCCAATCGCTCGAAGTCCAGAAGACGGCGAGTACTAAGTCGCGTAAGCTTCTCGAGCTTGAATTTCAGGTGGCTGAAAATCCCCCTCTCGGGTCCCATCATGCGCTAATGATGACACAAGAGGAGTATGCAAAAGTTACTGGAGAGTTGGCAGTACAACAGGCTGCACTTCAAGCCGCTCAGGAAATACACTTCCAGCTTTTGATGGAAATCGAACTTCTTGAGTCCGAAAAGGCCGCGTCGCAATCAAGCCTTACTAGCAGCAAGCTTGAGCTCGTGTGCGTCGAGTTGGAGTGCGCTCGAATCCAATCGGTATCGGCTGAAAAGTCATTGCTCATCCAAGCTTCGGCGGAGCTCGAACAGCTCAAATCAACCATCGCCGCCACGGAGCAAGGCATCGCTGAAATGGCGCAGCGCAACGCGAAAATGGAGCAACACTCCGTGGAAATGGAGCGGGACATTGCTGAATTGGAGCAAGAGCGATCCATGCTCCAACGAAACATCGAGTACTCAAACGCCTTGGAAGCGGTTGCATCCAACCGCTCCGCAACCCTGAACCAGCAGGTGACGAAACTGGAATCTGACCAACTTGAATTGTCGGAGGCGCTGGAGCACCTGCTTGGAGTATTCGAAGAGAAGTCTCGAATCCGCGACGGTCTAGCAAATCAGAATATCGCAGCAACTGCGTCGTTGGAAAGCTTGCTTGATTCTGTCGAACAACTTTCTCGCAAAGAAGCCGATTTGCTGTCTGCATGCAACTCTGCAGAACAAAAGATGGGAGATTGGACCACCAACGTGGATTCCTTGGTTACCCGAGTCGACGATCTCACGACTCAAATCGCTACCTTTGAGGAACAGCGACTTCAAGCGATCGAAGCCCTTGAGAATATTCTTGAAGAAATCGATCTCAATTCTGCCGTTCGAGCGTCCATTGCTGATTCAATCGAAAAATTAACGCAGCAGATGTCCGATCTCGATGCGGTTACAAAAGAGACTGAGACTGTTTTGGAAGACACCGCGTCTGCTTTGCAATACGCCGAGTCTGCTTTACGAGGCAAAATAAACCAACTAGAAACCTACGAAACACAACTCTCTCAAGCTTCCGAGAGCTGTAGCGCTCAACAAACCGAACTCCTGCGTGTTCAAAGCGATTTGCTGACGGAACAACACCTCCTCGCGCAGATTCAATCGGAGATCGCCCACAAGACGGACGGCAGAATCGCTGTAGAGTCCGACCTAGTTGACTTGGAAAAGCTGAAACTAGAAAGGCAAATTGCATGCGATGATGCCAATACTGAGCTTGAACGATTGATCCAGCAACTAGACACAATGTCCGAAGAGTTGATGACAAAGGGGGAACAGAGCCGTCATTTGAATACAAAACTTGGGCAACTTCGTGAACTGGACGATTCACTAAACCTCAAGCATCAGAAACTAGATGAGCTCGACAAACAACAGCTTCAGTCCGAGCAGTCCTGCGAAGATGCCCGAGAGCATTTAATCCAATTGCAAGCCGATACCCGCACCGTTCAATTGGAACTGGATCGACTTAGCCGTAAGGAATCTGAGCTGACGCTAAAATCCAACAAAATGCGTTCTGAAAATGAGCAACTCGAAGCTAACTATGATTCGTCGAATCACAAGCTTCAGACGTTGCAACATGAACTGTCAACACTTCAGATGAAACGTTCGCAGTTGGAAACGGAAATCCAGGCTTCGGAGCAATCCATGTTAGAGATCCAGCGAACAATCGACAACTTTGCCAACGAAGCTGATGAAGCCCAAGCGGTTTGCAAACAGTGGGCCGACTACGGAGCCAAGCTAAGAAACGACAACAAGGAAGTCGAATCCGAGATCGCTAATCTTCGTTTGGAATGCAAGGAGCTCCGAGCCGAACAGGACCGTTCGCTTCGAGAGAAACAAGCCGTAACCGCCGGATTGTCCACACTGAAAGGCCAAAGTGACACGCTGAATACTGAGATTGCCAATCGGGAGGATTTCCTCCTCGAACTTAAAGAAGAGCAAACACAAGTTGTCAAACAGATTGTGGCCAACAATAATCGCTTGGAGCAAACTCAGGCCAATCTTGACCGACTCGCGAGCGAGCACAACTTTGCAAAGTTGGAACTAGATGGTCTCCATAATCAACGAAGTTTTGAGAGCTCTTGCGTTCAAGAGCTTGCGGTTCAGCACCAGCAACTCCAAGGAGAAGTTTATGGGCTGACACAAGTCCTAGAACAACTTCGGACCGACGTCGAGCAGCATGAATTGGCACTGGATACTCAAAAGACCAATAGACTATTGATGGACGACTGCATACGTGAGGCCAAAGCTCAACAGTTGGATCTTGAAAACCGCTTGTCCACCGTGCAGCGGGAGTTTGCGATTGCAAGCGAGTCGGTCGCCGCCGCTGACGACCAAGAGCAAAAACACTTGGATGGAATTCATTCACTGCAAGGTGAAGCAGACGAGCATCGAATCCAAATCGATTCCTTACAGCAGCAATTGAAGAGCATCGAATTCGAACTTGATGAGAACCGCGAAAACGCAAGGCGACTGGATTCCAAACTTGAGGCGACTCGAGACGATTGCCAACAAGCTGGGCAATTGCTATTCGAGAGTCAAAACAAAGCGCAGGAAATTGTTCGGTCGATTGCAGACAGAGAAAAGGAACTAGCCGAGACGGAACACGCGATTCGCGGAAAGCATTTGCAAAGCCAATCTCTAGACATTGAACTCTCCAAGAAGAACGCCGTTCTCGTGACCATCCAGCAAGCCTTAGCGGATACTAAGAGCATGACAACGGAGCAAGAAATGCATCTAGTGCAAGTCCAAGATGCCCTTGAATCGCTTCGTTCCAGGGCAGTCGCACTTGAATGCGACTTGGTAGAACTCTCGAGACGAAAAGCAGAAGCGGACGCATCGATCGCCGTCGTCGCGTCCTATTCAAAGGATCTGCAGAATCTTAACGAAGCGTTAGCGAGCGAAAAAACTTCTCAATTGCAATTGCTGGAAACCGAGAAGACTCATTTGGATACCGCGATTCATGAAAGGGTTCAACTCGAATCTGCCAATCGTACACTTGAGTTCTCGAACGATAGCATGCTTCAAGCAATTCGCGGTTTGCAGTCACAGCGGGACGAACTCACCAAGCTCGTTTCAGATCTGAATAGTGAGATCGGTTCAAACAAAAACCATGCGTCGCAGTTGCAAACGCAGATCGAGGCGAGTTCGGCACAGATCGCACAACTCGAGCAAAGCCGACGCGAATGGATGGACAAAGAGTCCACCACCATCCAACAAGTTGCGAGAATGCGTGCTGAGTTGAAAAACCTGGAGAGCCAACAGTCACAAGCAAAACAAGAGTTGGAAGCCATGGTGGTTCCGACTCAAAGCGATCCGAAATCGGTACTCGACCGTCGATCGGTGAAACTGCTGCCGACGAAGTCCGAAGTCACAGAACCGACGTCGGTTGAGCTAGCTCAGGAAATCTTGGAGGAGATTTCCGATTTGGCAAGCTTCGACAATACGATTGTCGGCCAGAGTGCACAAACGAACGAATCCGATTTCGCGGAGACATCGCAAAACGCACCCTCGGAGGATCCATGGAGCGTCGTTTTGAAGTAGGAGTAGCTGATCTTTTTTGCTGCGTCAACGACCACGAGCCCAACAGGTCTTACGAGCCCCTGCGAGCCTCTTTAGACGAAATCGACTCCGAGGAGACATTGCCAACAACGATACGTCGATTGGATCAATCTTTGGAACATTTTGTTCATCGTCAACTATGCGAACGAGTCCGCCTCCACGAATGAATAATTAAGGCGATCGATTTGCTAAATTTGGAGCCGACAAAGCTTGATTAGTGAGATCACTTTATTGCCGATCATCGATCAGGATCGATGGCAACTCAGGATTGGTAGCAACTCAGGATTGGTAGCGATTCGCATAACCTGTGACCGTCGTCTGAAAGGGAGCCATTTTCGGCGGCGCTTCGGGAGCCACTTTTGATACTTCCTACGTGCGCCTTCTCCTTCCGCCGTTTTTCTTAAATTCCTACTTAGAAAAACGAGAAATATCTCGAAAGTATTCCTTCTTTGATTTCTTCAACTACTTTTGAAGTAGTGCCCAAACCTGGGCGATTCTAGAAATCGCCTGCGGAGCCGTGTCCCCACCGTTCCCAGTTGCGTTATCGAGCGATGCACAGCGCGCGACAATTGATCATCTCTTGTACGACGGCGTTCGATCACTTAGCCGCACGATCAACGAGCGATTTTCAACCGTGGACAAAAGCTTACTACCACTCTTGGCAGAAACCTGAAGCAGCGTCAACTCCGCGAAATACGATCGCGACGAGCAACGGGCCTCCGTGCGCTCAACTTACCAACCACCGTAACTGGCTCCCTGAAAACCGTCGAAAATGGCTCCCTTTCAGACGACGGTCACATTCAAGGTCGTTCGACGTATGCTTATCTGATTGCAACGATGGAGGCAAAGTTCGCAGGTGAATCATCACCATCGTTACTGCCTACCAAATCTCAAGCCGCCGCCGCGTAACCCAAAAATAGCCCGCTTACACCGATACGTGAACGGTTAGCAACAGTCCCATGATAAGACAGAAACCGGCCCATGGTCTGACATTTGTAGTAACCGAGAACGGCCCAAACCATAAGGTACTCGATGAATATGTGATTGGGTCCTTCGTTTCGGTTTGCTGCATCAGGTTTTTCACCTCAGGCTCGGAAAACCAGACAGCGCCAATCGATGCAATCGAAATCCATCCGAGCGGAATCGAAACCGCAAGAAACGTTTCTAAAGTTAAGAGCGGTTGATCCGCCCGCTTGGTGTCCAATGGATTGTTCGTCGGCTCTTTCGGTTGGTCAACCACCTTACTATGAGCACTCTTTCATCGACTTGCCAAGTGAGAGCCATTCTTCGTTTGGTGCCTTTCTGGACGAACGACCCGATAACCAAGAGGCGACAAGTAAAATTTCCATCAGCGGCCCCGCCGCTTGTGTTTATCGATTTGTTTTGTCGTTTTCCTGTGGCCGATTTAGGCGAGCCGCCTCGACAACCGGAATAATATAGTACTGCATACCGTTGAAGTTAAAGGGTCTCCAAGATTCAGGTACTGCCTTGTTTTGCGGAAACGGCGGTTGATAAGGTGACGATGGATATACTGGAGCCTTATAGTTCTTTGGTGATCCAGTTCCTGTTTGGTAGGTACGTGGAAAATTCGTGTTTGGTTGGTATTGCGGGACAATAGTGGCACTTGAAGGTTTGGCAGTTTGTTGTTCAAGTTCCTTGATGCGATTCTCCAGTTGATCGATTCGATCAATTAGTTTCGCAATTTCATCGGGCGATGAAGTTTTGGTTTGCGAGGGCTCGTCCGCAAATGTGGTTTGCATTTGCAGGAGAACGGACAATAGTAACGAAACTCTCAGCATTTTGCTTCCTTTCAATTTGGTCCAAAGTGATTCTCTTCCGACGAACAAAAAGTACGCCTACGTCGGCAAAAACTTTTTAATCCTTCTGCATAATCTGGCAGCACAACTCAACCCAACGAGCCAAAGGAGGGAATAAGTCGTAGGGAATAACTCGCAAGGAATATCGCATTAGGAAGGTTGCTTTCAGGACGAAACGGCAGTATTCAGCCAGCCCGAGCAGTTGACTCCACGCAAGTCACAACGGCTGATCGAGGGCTTGTTTGCAATGTTTCCTTCGTCGAGTTTAGTTCATTCCGCTCGGGGGAGCCACTGGAGTTCATCTCTTAGCCACTCTACCGGCGACTCTCTTTGCCACCATTCAAGTGCTCGCCGAAGTTCAATCCAAGCTTGGCTTGATTGGTGTTCAAAGACAAGTGAGGCGTCAATCATGGCAAGCATTCGAAGTGCGATTGATCTAAATGTTACGACCTCATGCTCGATGGGCCGCAATTCAGCTTGGATGATACGGTTTAGGCAGTTGATTGCTCTATGATGCCTTGCGCCTAGTAGTCCCAAACCCCAAATCGAATGGGCTGCGATATTGGGATTGCGAGAATCCGTAGATGCGACAATCCAATCCAAGATTTTCAAATGGAGGTCGTTTGAATCTTCGAAGCCAACCTGCCGAACTATTTCTCCCATCGTCATAGCCCCATATCCAAGCAGTTCTTCTTCGTATTTGTTCAATTGGCGATCGCTACCTGTATCTACGTTCATGCAGCATCTCAAAAGTCTTGAGAGATACGGTGCGCCCGCAGCACCTTTAGCTCGAAGAAAGACGGCTGCCGTTGATTGCTCTTTGACGGATTCGGATTGCAACGCTAAAGCGAAGTCCATGATCTTTCTTTCGAAAAACGACCGGGCATCACTGAGCATGCATGAAATTGATCTGCATAATCTATCTTTTTGTGGACCAAATCCGTATGGAATCGCCGCCAAGTTATAAATGCAATGCCAAGCGCAGGTAACGAACACAGAAATGAAATTGAAATGCTAGTTTCCAATTTAGCGGCGGTAAAACTACGAAATGCGGCGAACACCAATAAGCCGCTTACAATTCCCGCAAGCGCGGAAAGGCGAAGGGCTATCAAGTTGGGATTCATCGGCAAAGGCATACGCATTGGTCGAATGGAACCGTTTCTAGGTGGATCACATGGGTTGATCATGGTAGTTGTCGCTGTTTTCACTTGCCTCTTCGCAAGACGGCTCGATTGACGGAGCGGCGGGATGGATCATTGATTTGTCAGTGCACCTGATCGTCGCTTGAAATGCAACGGTTGATTCGTTCTCACTTAGAGGGTAATAGGTCAGCAGAGATAATTCTGGCGTCTTGGTTTCGCAATGCCTTGTCTTTCTCAGCTAATTCTTTTTTGACGTCGGCACCTGTCTCAAGTTGTCTTCGCAAAATTTGGACTTCCAGCGGGAGTATGTTTTCAAAGTAGCTTGCGGGATCACAAGCGCCGATCTTCTTTTCTCCTTCGAGTAACCACTGGAGGCATTTAACTTGCATTTCGATGTAGCTCAAATGTTCATTCTTAGCGATCCATTTCTTAACCCCACCGGCGTCGTCAAAAGGAGTTCCCTCCCAGTAAGGTTTGAGATGGTCTTTATTGTCCTTTCCTTTACGCTGATAGCCGTAACTAGAGTAACCTTTCGGACGATCTTGCAGTTGAAAAAAGATGATCCACATGCAAGCATCACCAACCGAGTTGGCTAGGTAGTGATTGCGAAAATTGATTGATTGACGTTTATCATCCAGATGCTTAAGCAGAACGGGGAATGCATTGACTTTCAGCTTCGTTAACGCGTCAAACGCTTCCTGAACTTTTTTGAACCGTTCAGCATATTCCGGTGATTTGTCTTTCACACCTGGACTGAATACCGGCTCGTTGGAGGCATCGCCGTCAGTGAACACGAGTTGGTCTACGGTTCTCTCTATGGTTTGGTTTTCGCTGGCTGAAAGTGCGAGATCAGAATACTTCGTCAAGAGATTCTTCGCAGGCGGTTGGCCACACGCGAAAAGCTGCATGACGACAACTACCAGAATCGCTGAAAATATTTGGCGAAGCATCATCGATCTCTTCCGGCGAACAAGAAGTATGCCGACTTCGGCAAAAAACGTTTTAAACGATCTACATAATCTGGCAGCTAAACCGCCGAGTGTCAATCATTTTGTTGATGAACACAAATATTAGGAGGGAAAACGATGACTTGAAAATGCGATTGCCTCACTCGATGGCATTGCCAAGGCGTCGATCAAAACGAAGGCAAATCAATGCCTAGAGTATTGAGAATGAAGCCAATGAGCAGGATGAGAATAATTGCCGCTGCCAATAGCAGAAAATACTGAAAGACTATTGCTGCCAAACCAACAATCACCGCTGAGGCCGACATACGGATGTTTTCGTGGCGAGTGTATCCAATTACGCCAAGACAGATGCCCAGTACGCCGATGCCGATTGTTGTGGCAGGATACCAGCGTCGAAGGTTCGATACTTTGACCTCTTTTGATCTTGGGACAAACTCCCGCCCTTTAGCTTTTGCAACAAGACGATCCTTGATGTTCACGGCCACATCGACGGCTACCTCATCGATGGTTTTAGACGACGGAGCGATGGAGTCCATTATCCAAGGTGACATCACCGCAGCGATAAAAGCGATGAACCCAACGACCAGCCCCGACGCCGAGTAAGTTGCCATTCCAATTTTCGGTTCGGATTCAATGTCTAGCATTACGTAGCTCTGTTTCGAAGAACGACCGAGTTGATATCGTAACTTAATATCTAGAGTCCATTTTTGGTAACCAAAACCATCAGATTTTTGAGTGGGCCATATGGGTGTTTTGCAATTGTTACTGCGACTGTGTCGCCAGTCTTGACACCGTCAGCCTCCCTCAAAACATAGCACGACGATATGCAATACGAATAAAGTCGGAACAAATGCGTGAGACCGCTTGATCAAAAACGAACCTAATCGCAATGGCACACCAGGATCGTAAGGATTCATTCTGCTCGTCGGCTCTCATATAAAAAGCAAATAACGTACAAAGTCATCGAGTCCCCGTCAAGTGCCCAATCCATTTCGAAAAACCAACGTCGGGGGTTTCGGTGGACCGCTTTGCTCTATCGCATTCATTGGTTTGTAACGGTTTGCAGCGTCGAATCGATGAGCAACAGTGACATCGGTCGTGAATTCAGCGGTTCACATCGCTCGGCGGAGTTTCCATAGGTTTATGCGTATGGCTCTCATTCTTGTCAACAAGCCGCAACACGATCTCAAATTCGTAGCTGTTATTTAAGGCCAAACGAGTCTCTGGTTTTCCAGGGCCACCAGTTTCCGTTTGTGTTTCAATTGCGTTGGGTGGAATTTGACTTGTGTCGATGCGGAATGGACCCGTGTATGTCTTCGAACTCTGGAACTGGAAGAGGGTTAAGGTGCGTGTGGCGGCTTGGCTGCATCCGGACACAGTCATCAAAGCCGCCATGAAACCGAACGCAAATGCTGTCAAGACGATCATCGGTAAGCGTTTCATTTCTCGTCCTCCCTTTCGCGACAGAACCAACTGATCCGCCGCTCGATTGCGATCGATTGTTGCTTGCATTATTGTACTGTACCCACTTTCGCAAGAAGCAAGGTGGCATACTCCGTTAAACGAGTTTTCATGGATTGAACCAAAAGCCCCCTGAAGTCGCCAGGGTCATCGCCCGGTGCGTCTACGGGAAAACCGCTGCTGTACGATGTACGAATCCAGTGAAGTGCGTTGACGACATCAGGGGAATCCAAGTTTGCACCAATGTACTCAAGGGTCGCAACTCGAAGAGGATACTCCACATGATGGCACACGTTGTCAGCATAGCAAGCTATTTCTAGGAGTTCGATAGTGCGTTGCCCATCGATTGGCACAGTTGAGACGTCATCTGTCCACTCCTTCCGCCACAATTTATTGTTCGACGAGTAAGTCGTGTTCCACTCGTCAAGGATCGCATCTGGCGGCTTTGAAAGGACCTTGTATGCAGAACGATCAGCTTGCGGTGGCGGTTTTTCGTTGACACGGGGACGCCGCTCTTGCGGACTACATGCCGTCAAGGTTAGCAAGAGAACAAAAAGAAGTTTGGGAATGTTCATGCTAGTAACGCCGCCTATGATCCAGCGGAGGCAAAAATACTATGATTCTAAATTGCGACCGATAGGAGACTTGGTTGATTCTGTCATTTGTTGCCATCGGCTGATATAGCAAGAGCAAGCAATCCAGCCCCCAAGTATACGAGGAAACAATATCCTATGTGTATGATCGGCAGAAAAAAGATGTGCATTTGGCCAGCACCCATGTGAACCCTCGGTGTTGGAAACGATGCATAGATTGACCAGAGAAGTAGACCAGGAAGCAACGCTACAATAGAAGCCATTGACCAGAGCCAAAACATTGTTGATCTGCGAGCAAGTTGGGTTAACAGGCCCACGGCACCAACTCCATACGGAATAAGAGTTGCTATCCCAATGAAAAGATAGCCGTCGAGCGTTGGGTAGCGTTCTCGGTAGGCATCAATCAGGGCCGTGACTGTATTTCCGGCTCCCATTAAAGTCACCAAAGCCAAGAGAATGATTCGCCAATTCGATTGAACACCGATGGGTTTTTCAGACCTAGCTGCCTGTCCGTTTGTCTCGTATGGATTCGTTTTGCCTACCATAGTGATAGAACTTGCTATGTAGATCGAGGCGGAGTGTTAGGTGTGGCTATGTCAACGACGAAGGAACGACGCTTCCGGTCTAGAAGTTTGTTCACTCCCCAAGTTGCTGATCTAATTGTGGCGGCCATCATCAGGACGATAACCGTGGCCACGAAACTATTGAAAAGAATACTGACTGGGTTGGGTATTCGTAAATAGTAGTTAAAATTGCGAATACTCCCTCCAGTTGGAGTTTTTCCAATTTCATTTTCAGCGCTTCTCCGTGACAGAACACCTATGTCCATCGGCCATCCGTGACTATTCCGTTCAAAACGAACTTCATCGCCGTTCGTAAAGTACATAGTAGGCGATTCAATGCTATGGATAGGAACCATGTTTAGTGACATCGACGCCGCCACAATCGTGACCCCCAAAAACATCGTTCTAATTCCAAATGCTATCCTCAAGTTTGCCACCCTGCGTGGGATCGAACTGGAAGTATGCCGACTTCGGCATAAACTTTTAATAACACCGTCAATGCTGTAATGGTCATGGCGGACATACCCAACCAATTCCCCATCCTGGTCAAGCGATGAGTAACGTGTTGTGGAAACTCCAGTGTTGTCGCCTCCTCCCAAGATCTGCTTTAGCTCTTTGGAGTACCGATTCTCGTCTAGACGGTATTGATGTGGGACAACATTTGGGTCCTGTCTTACATGCAAGATACCATCGATGTCGTCGAGCGTTGTTTGGCGTACGTTCATCCAAACCCGTCGAGACTAAGGCGAACTGCGAGTGCTTAACCACAATACAAACATGACGGAGTTTGGGATCACAAGATAGGCGACGAGCAAGACAGCGAGTTCTGTTCCCATCGTCACAGACACTCCACTAAAGTAGATACCGTTCGCTTCCAAAACGAGATATGCTGCGAAGGCACCAAGCACTGGAATCGAAAAGATCACGCAATTCAGTATTGCAAACCGACGAAGCCACCGAATGCGTTTCAACGGTTTCGCTGGCTCGCTCAATATTGGCTTGTAGGGATTTTGCTCATTCATTTAAGGATCGTTTCGGGTGGCCCGCAGTAGTGAAACTTCACTTCCTTGAGGCCAGTCATTGCATTAAGCGTCGGTACGATGGTTTCCATAAGATATCCGTAATCAACTTCGACAGTCGCAAGATTCGGTAACTTCCGTAGGGCTGCAAAATCCATGCTTTTACCGTTTGGTCCCACAAGATGCACTGCCGTAATCGACTCCGCAAATCGTTTGTCCATGACAATTCGTTCAATCAGCTCAGGATAGGAGACAAAGATCTCAGTTTTGGCTTCGCTCACCAAACGATTGTAGTCGTACTCCGCTTGGGACCTCGCTGACATCTTGAGCAAGTACGGATGTGCGATCACCAGTGCAATTACCCCGAGGGCAATCAATGCGATGAAGCAGATTACTACCCGTATGATTCTCATCAAAGTCCTCCACGGATGTGATTGTACCTACGTTTGCTCCAGAACGACGTTGAACCTTAGACGCGCTAGACATCGGCCTCGCTGTCGGCTGAACGCCTTCGCCGAGGGATTAGAGCAAACAAGAGGAATATCGAGCCAAGTAAAACCAACATGCTCAATGCAAGTACCCCAAGCGTTGTGCCAATCGCAAACGACGTTCGTCCTGGCAAGAAAACTTCCCACGTGGTTTCGACCGAATATGGCGTGTAAAAAGTCCATGACTGAGAACAAAAGAAAAGGACGCCAGCTAAACAATAGCAGCCGAACGCAAGAGCCGCCATTGACCGACCCCCGAGCCGTTGACTCAACGCAAGTCAAAACGGCTAATCGAGGGCGTGGTAGCAATAGGCATGCCCGCAGTTGGCGTTGCCGCACTGAATGGTCTACTAGCCAACGTTGTGATCGAATGCGATACACAAGCCCACCAATCGGTAAGCTGATAAGAATCAAAAGGTATCCGATCGGATTAGGGTCATCGCTGATTGATACGGGCGCTAAAAGCGGTACGGCACAAATGGCACCGATCAAACCAAACTCTGCTAAGCTTGAACAACTCAGAAATTGAACCAATAGTGCACGTAGATTGTGCCTTCTTGACTAGAGAACGCAACTTGATACCTATCACCCTTTTCCCCTTCAAGAGTTGATGGACAAACGTAATAAACGATGTCCTTGATTTGACTCGGTTTCCACCAATCAGGAACCGGTAGTCCCGAAAGACTGCTCTGGCCTGTAAATATTTTGGAGCGTGGCATTGTAACCTGCGTGAGATTCGACTTTTGGATCAACTGATCCATCAATTCTTGATCCCCTTCCATCCGCCAGACATACTCAGGGTCGAACGTCATGTTCGTACAATGGACTCGAAGCGTTTGCTGAGTTCTCTCAATGGGGCAGTCTTCGACAAGCTCTGTAAGCGGTTTTGGCCAAAGTTCACGAATTTCTATTGGACCGGTTCCTCGGACAACAATGTCACGTAAGACCTCGTTAATTGCACGCCGCACTGCCAGAAAGATTCCCAGTGGAAGTGCAACCAAAACCACGAGGATAAAAAGTGTTCGCAGGCGGAACTGCGGCGGTTGATTCTGTGCTCGCATCGACATGGTTCTAGATGGTAGGGAATACAGTCATCTTCGAAGAATAGCACGACACGGGGCAACGTCAAAGTGCATGCAGTAGCGACTAAACCTTGCAACGCACGCCATTGTGAGACAGTAAATGTGGAATCGGTTGTCATGGTGTCTGGGGCGCAGAGATTTTGAAGGATCACCGTGATCACCACGTCAACCCACCATGTTGCAACGATTCCCCAAACTATTCCGAGTTGAGTAGGGTCTTTTTTGATGGTGTTGTTCATTTGCCTGTCATTGGGACTTTTGAATCAATTACCAGTTCCTGACTTCTGCTGAAATCCTCCATCGATATCCTGGTTCAATATAGCAATCTAGGGTGTAACGTCTAACCGGCTTGCAAAAGGAAGGGTTGGGACTGGATCAACTTCTTGAGCGATTGGGTTTGGTGCCGATCCGATTTCTTACTTATTCCATCGCCCATTCTTGTGGACCAGACTGTTCAAGCCATCGTACAATGCCGTTTACACTCTTACCAACCGGGGAGTACAATTACTGCCTACTTAACCGCTATCGGTCAGGATCGGATAGCATGGGCTGGCACGCTGACGACAAGACCGGAATGGGGAGCCCGGAATGGGGAATGTGATTGGATCACTGTCACCTGGAGCAATTAGAAAATTTCGAATCAGGACAACACCACGAGAGAAACCCAGACAATGCAATGGATCAAAGCGATCTCCAGGCTCATGCTTGCGGCGCTCTTGGTAGGAGCCGGTGTCATGCACTTTTTGAATCCCAGCTTCTTTGTGAGAATAGTTCCGCCTTACCTCCCGTTCCATAGAGAGTTAGTTGCAGTAAGTGGTGCAATCGAGATTCTTCTCGGTGTGCTACTCATAATTCCTAACTGGTCACGTTTGGCCGCTTGGGGAGTCATAGCTTTGCTGATCGCTGTTTTCCCTGCCAATATCTACGTTTTTCAGCATCAGGAAATTGTACCGGCTTCTTCACTGGCTCACCTGATACGACTTCTTTTACAAGGTGTGCTAATTCTCTGGGCATATTGGCACACGAGACTAGCCGAGTGACAATCGTGATCGTGGAGCCTCAATGAATCTATCCGTTGAAGTGATCTCGGACGTGATCTGCCCCTGGTGCTTTATCGGGAAACGGCGACTGGAAAGGGCCATTGGCGATTATGAGAAGCCGGTAACGGTACGCTGGCATCCATTCCAGCTTAATCCGGCAATGTCGAAAGAAGGTATCAGCCGAAGGGAATATCGGATCGGGAAATTCGGCAGTTGGGAACGTTCGATGCAACTCGATGCCAACATTATTGCCGTTGGCAAAGAGGAGTGCATCCGTTTCGATTTTGACCGGATGGAGCGGACCCCAAACACGCTCGACGCCCACCGGCTCATCTGGCTGGCCGGCAAGGAGGGCATTCAAGATGCGGTCGTGGAGGCGTTGTTTCTGGCGTACTTCACTGACGGTCGGGACATCAGCAATCAGCAGACGCTCATCGACGTAGTTGCCGAAGCTGGTATGGACCGTAAACGGGCCGAGGTCGCACTGAATAGCTTTGAGGGAATGGATGCCATCAAGGAAGCTGGCGAACTGGCACGGCGGTTTCGGGTGGAAAGCGTGCCGTTCGTCATTATCAACAGCCAGATCACGCTGTCAGGTGCTCAGTCGCCCGATGTTTTTGTCGCTGCGTTCAATCAGGCCATTGGCTCAAGGTAGAAGGGATCGGGTTCGTGTCTAGGCCTCGTGTAAGTGCCGGATTGCTGATGTATCGCATTTAGGATGACCAGTTGCAGGTGCTTCGTGCCCATCCGGGTGGTCCATTGTTTAAAAACACGGATGAGGGCCTTTGGACCATTCCCAAGGGCGAGATCGAATCAGGAGAAGGAATACTCGAAACAGCAAAGAGAGAATTTGAGCAGCCATGAGAGGTCATTTAATTGCAGCGATTTTGGTTCTGAGTTTTTCCGTGATGACCTGCTCCGCAGACGATACGCCACAATTCAAGATTACATCGAAGCGATCTAATGATCGAGTCGAAGTTAAGTCCGATAAAGATAAAGTTGTACTCGATGTTCGCAGTCCATTTGGCATCAGCAGTGCGACCATCGAGCGAACCACAGAGCAGTGGCCGGAAAAAGTTTTAATCCAACTGCGATTAAAGGGGCTAGAGAACGTCAAGGTATCAACTGATAAGCTCAAGCTAGAAGCATCGGTATCGAGTCAGAATGGCGATGCACGACTTTGGAAGGACGGCAAAGAAGACTCTCCCTTGAACGCCAAGAGTCCGTATTGGATGGAGATTCGAATCATGGACAGCGATGGCAAGCCAATCAAAGCCTTACCATTGAAGGAGGGCTACTTTGAGATGCAACTGCCCAAGAAGTTCTTTGAGGGCAATCCAAGGTCATTTAAGTTGGACTGGATCGATTTTTATCGTTGAGTTGATGGTGACGCGATGCCTTGTCCATTGACGGTTCGTTAGATCATTCGCCGACCCCTGTAGGTGTTTGCAGTATGGAATCGCCCTTCATTGACCTCACGCTCAATTTCTTGAGAAAGAATCACCTCGCAATTTGGAAACGCCTCCTCCAAATCCAATCGAGCCATGAGCAGGTCTAGATCTTTGGGGCCTCCAGTATTTCGAGAAAGCTGCGATTTGTGATTCGCTTCCAGCAACAGCTTGGCTTCACCTTGAAGAACCATAACCCATTCAGTTTGGTCTTGATCGTCCCAAAAACCATCGGGAGTCGATTGACCGAAGGAAACGATACGTTCAATACGAAAGCTCTTGCTTTGAGCAAGAATCTCGCTGACTTCATTTGAAAGATCACTTGGAATGTTTTCAAATAAATTTGGCATTGAGGTATTCCTTATTCCTCCAATTTGGCAATCCACGTCGCATTCGTTTGGTTGTTTTTTCACAATCGAATCGCGTTGCAGCCAGCAATCTCCAAAATCGTATTCGTACTCAAAAGTTATCGTTTGACCATTTTTCGGAACGATCTTTGCGCGCTTTAGGTTTGTCGAATCGACGAAGGGTGCGCTGTCCTCGAAACCATCATCGAGAAGCTCTGGATCGCCGTAGATTTCGCCGTTGATCTTGAATCGATGTAAATGGCAATTAAACCATCCCACTGCGGTTTGAATATGCTCATGCAACTTATCGAGAGTACATTCCCGTACTTGTATTCGCCGCCAAATCAGTGGTCGCAATACTCTTAGCGATATTTTGAACTGGTAGAGTCGTTCGCCGACTGGAATGGCTCCGATTCCTTGCGAGTCTTCGATGGCTTTGGGAAATCGTTTGGTGATATCCTCCGCCGCATGAACTTTCACGCCACGAAAATCATGATGATTATTTCTGGTTGCTTCCAAAATTGCTTGTGCTTCGTCCTGTGTTTGCCGACTTTTTTTGCCTGTCATTTCTTGAGGAGTTTTTCGCCCAGCACCGGCTCGATTGGACCTCCTTCTGGCGGCAAGGGATTGTCGCTCATCGTGGCTCCCTTTTGGGACCACATTGAATCACTTTCGGACATACTTTGTTTCTCCGCAGCGGCGTTGCTGTGAATCGGCTGTCCCGCTCTTGGTGGCAATTATGGTTTGGTCTTGGTCATCAATCATCCTCGTTGCCCTCGATCTGCCGGGATGTATGGGATCAGCCCTTTGCTGAAGGCGATCTCCTGGACTTCTCTGGGCGCCTGACGCACGTCCATCATGAAGCCGTTGACTTCAAGCATCCACACCATCGGATTGTCATCCAAGCGGCTCGGCAGGCTCCAGTTAGGGTCAAGCTGGTGCATCCCGAGCATCTTTCGAATTGCCGCCAGCTTCGCTGCCCCGCTGCTTGGGCTGGTTCCGAGATTGTGGTCAATGTCGGTGGACCGCATATAAGGCGTCTGGCTCTTGTCTTGGAGGAAGTTAACCCCGCCTATTGCTCGAACGATTCCGCTGGCCCACGCGTTCGGACTGCCCTGGAGCAAGGGCGATGGGCGCTTACGTCCGAGCTTCTCGGCCAGCTTGCGGCAAAGGACCGCATATTCTTCATTTAGGTGCTCTTTGCAGAACTGGTCGATCAGGCCGACGATGACGTGAAGAACTTCGTCCTTTTCCTCTCTCGATGGCGGCTTCGGTGCTGGTCTGGCTTTCGGCGGTTTCCGAGTCAGCGGTACGTTCGACATCGACATCGGCAACGACGTAACGATACCGTGGCCTGCCTTCGCCTCCTTGAAGCTCTCGTTCAATCCACGCCGGATGCCTGGGCCAAACGAGATTTTGAAGCTACGCAACAGGCCGTCATAAACGATTTTATCCCGGAAAGGCAGCAGAACCACCTCTGTCAGCACCGGCAGACACGGGCCGATCAATTCCTCGAACGACTGGGACAAAGCATGGACCCCGTAAGCGATGGCTGAGTCCGTAGTCGAAAGAAACACCGTGTATTTTGCGAGTTCACGAAAGACGTAAAATTTGCCGTGAACAAGATGTCGCCAGGAACGAACGATGTCGAGTTCGTCTTCTGAAAAATGGGCCGGGTTTTCAGAAACAAAGGACTCGATCAGATCGCGGTTTTCAAGAAACGTGTCCCGAACCTTAATGCGAACCTGCGGCGACAGGACCGCAAATGCTTCCGGCGCGGCGATTTTGTCAGGAATCACCTTGAGACGCTGGTTCACGAAGAACATGAGCTCCCAATGCAACCTGAAAAAAAGATGGAGTTCGTGGCGATCGAGTAACATGGGATTCATCCTTCCTGCAAGGCGAGCGAACAATGCTCACTTTACCAAAACTTAATGATCTTGCTGCGATCGAAGGATTGAAGGATCGAAGCATATTGACCATGTGAGTTCTGACCAAATTGCGAGTTCAATTGATTCTATGAAAAATCGTCGGCCATGTTAGCCGTTTCCACAACGAAGCATCCAACGACTCTGGGTAATGGGTAATGGGTAATGGGGCCAGACCTCAACGTAGAGTTCGCTCTGACTCTAGGGAAAGCATGTTCGGCATCAGCAATCGAAATCTGTCATGCAGTATTGACGCTTGAGGAACGACCTTTATCCCTCTTTACTTTTCAAAATTCACGGAGAATTATCTTGACTTCTAGGAATAGATGGTCACAGCCCCTGGCGATTTGTTACGCAGAGAATCCCTTTTGAGGTACTGCATCTAGACGCGGTTCAATCCTTCGTGCTTTTTGACCCTTGTCATTTCTAAAAAAGTCTTAGTGACAAAACTGACGGGGAAGTTGGTTTAATCGGTTATCCGCAAGCGAATCTAACGGTTGCTAAAAAATCTACGGTCGAAAAGAATTTGCGAAACGTTTTCGGCACATACCGTTTGCGAATGAGAAAATCGTATCTCGACGCTGAGGAATCGCCCACTTCGACGGTTGGAAATGTCTACAGATGCGAAGTTGATGCGGGCGATGCGGAATGACGTCCGTACACTGAGTATTCAGGCACGCTCTTGTTGAAATAGACTCGTGCGATTCACGGGTTGATGCCGAAGGTCTGTTCCCCTCGGTTGTTGTGGTTAGTTTCCTTTCACTGATGTCTCTGGAGTTTAAATGATGTTGGATTCGATGGCGTTTTTAGGATCGGCTATGCCCGATTTGAGTGTGTTTCAATACAGTATCGTGGACAACATGTTCTCGATGACTGTGGCTGCCATGGGTGCAGCGGCAATATTCTTGTTTCTTTCAAGGCCTTCGGTAGATGATGTTTATCGGCCGGCATTGATGATCTCAGGATTGGTGGTCACGATTGCGTGCTATCACTACTTCATGATTCGCCATTCGTGGCAGGACGCGTACAAGTTGACGGGGACTGGATATATCGCCTCTGGGGCGGGTTTCAACGATTTTTATCGCTACGCCGACTGGATTCTGACTGTCCCTTTGTTGATGGTTGAACTCATTACTGTTTTGCGTTTGGAGAAATCAAAGGCTCGATCGCTGCTAATACGACTCGTGGTCGCTGCTGCCTTGATGATAGGGCTTGGTTATCCCGGCGAGGTCATCTCCGACCCATCGGGATGGTCTGCTCGAGTTGTCTGGGGCGCTCTCTCCTCTGTACCATTCTTCTACATTCTCTACGTGTTGTGGGTCGAACTGACCAACTCGCTGGCAACTCAGCCTGTCGCCGCACGACGATTGATCGAAGTGGCGCGTTTGGTTCTTTTGATCACTTGGGCCGTGTATCCAATTGCGTATGCAATGGGCGGAACAGAAGCTGCCCTGGCCGCAAAAGCGGGTGGTGCAGTAGATGCGACCGGAGTCATTGGTTTGCAAATTGGTTACTCCATTGCCGACATCACTGCTAAGGCGGGATTTGGAGTTTTGATTTACTTCATCGCGGTAGCCAAGAGCAGTTCAAAGCCAAGCGACGTTCGAGATGGTGCTTTCGTCGCAGCGTAATGAATAAGGTTACTCGGAATTTGAGGGTGGACCAGCATGCACAACTTAATCTTTTGTACAGTCTGTTCGGGCGCTATAGCGCTCGTCGGACTTGGGCTCACGATCGATCCGGTCGTTTATGTTGTCGCACTCGTAATTGCGGTTTGCCTGATTGGAGTTCCACATGGCGGGTTAGATTCAATGACGGGCAAGCAATGGTTAACACCTCTTTTTGGCTACCACTGGAGCTGGCTTTTCTTTAGTGGTTATCTGGCTGTTGCAGCCACCGTGGTTCTTGGTTGGTTGGTAGTGCCGCTTTGGACCGCTGTCCTATTCTTCTTCGTTTCAGCATGGCATTTTGGTTGGGAAGATGATCATTCTGATTCCAACCCGCGATTTTGGAATCACTTGGTTGCGATCGCTTCAGGAGGCTTGGTAATTTGGATATCCGCTCTCTGCCGGCCTTCTGAGATGCAGAATATTCTTGAATGGATTGTTCCAAGCACTATGCAGACAAGTAGTGCGCAGATCGTGGGGATCACGCGAGTCCTTGGTTTGATTTTCGTGCCAATTGCGATCGCTGACTTTGGATTTTCCGTTGCATCGATGGCTGCTCGAAAATTGCCGCTAGAACCAAGGCCTTTTCGGAACTTGTTGCTGGTGGTTCTGTTTGCATCGACCCCAATTCTATTTTCATTTGGACTGTATTTCTGTGGATGGCACTCCATTCGGGGGCTGGTGCATCTTCAGGAAGACCATCGAATGTCCAAATCACAGCTCGTACTCGCGGTTTTGCCGTTGTCCTTAGCGGCAATCGGTTTAGCCGGAGCCGCCACCTGGTTTTGGAGCAGCGGTCGCGAGCTCTCGGCCGAACTGTCTCGAACGCTATTCATTGGGCTTTCTTCGATCGCAGTTCCCCACTTACTTCTTCATGGAGTCGTAGGAAGCCAACCGCGAGCGAAATTTCTTGCGACGGATGACGAGACAGATTTAGTGCAAGGAATGGTCCGATGAAGAACGATTACGACTACGTTTTGGTGGGCGGTGGATTGCAGAGTGGACTGATCGCCTTGGCACTTCGCCATCATCAACCGGAAGCGCGAGTATTGATGGTCGAGCGAGATTCGCACCTATGTGGAAATCATACGTGGTCGTTTCATCCTAACGATGTGGGTGATTCTGCATTGCCGTGGGTTGAGGCCGCGGTTGAGGTTCGATGGCCGCAGTATCGATTACGACTGCATCAGCTCAAAAAACGGATTAACCTCAGCTATGCATCGATTTCTTCATCGCATTTCGCAACGATCGTTGGAGACTGTTTTGCCACTTCGGATGATTCACAAGAATCTCAAAACGACAGTCGACTGCTCCTGCGAACCGAAGTCGTGGCTTTAACTTCGAATAGGATCGCAACTTCAACGGGTGAAGTTTATAACGGACGGCTGGTGGTGGATTGCCGCGGTCCCAGTTCGATTCAAGACAACAGATTTGAGCAATGCGGCTACCAAAAGTTTTGGGGCTTTGAAGTCGAACTTAAGTCGGATTGGCCATTCACCGTACCAACCATCATGGACGATTGGATCGATCAGCTGGAGGGCTTTCGGTTTATCTATTCGTTACCATTCGAAACCCGTCGCGTCTTGGTGGAGGATACTCGCTTTGCAGACAATCCGTTGCTGGACCGTGAGGAATGCTTGGACCAAGTTAGTCGTTACTTGGCGGAACTCGGTGTCGTGGATTGGTCGATCGTCAGGGAGGAGTCTGGCGTATTGCCGATGCCGATTTCGACGGAGCTAATGCCAGGCGCGAAATCTCATGGAGTCAATTCAGCGTTAGCAGGTGGTTACGCGGGTGGCTGGTTTCATGCTGCTACGGGCTACTCATTCCCATTGGCTGTTTCGTTTGCTGAGACGCTTGCGACAACAACTCCTGAGTTGGCATCGCAAGCAGTTCATCTGCTAGCCAAGCAACATCACGCTAGGTCGCGGTTCGCTCGCTTCCTAAACCGACTCCTGTTCCGATTGGTCCATCCAACGGCTCGGCACCAAATCTTACAGCGCTTTTATCGCGTCCTATCCGACGAGTCAATTTCGCGATTCTATTCGCATCAATTTACACTTTGGGATGCGTTTCGAATTGTTGTTGGCGTGCCACCGGGCGGTCTGCGTCCGGTCCGGTTTGCAAGATCATTCTTCACGAAAACCGAGCCGACTTTGCCGCTCGATCCGACGGCTGCCGAGAAGCACGAGCCCTTTGAGTCCTATTCCAGAGAGTTCGCGAAATGATTACCACCCCACCGTTGATATGGAACAGCACGCAAACATTGACGTCGAATGCCTGTATAGATTTGCTTGATTCAGGTTTGCTCACTCCGGCGAATCGCTTCTTGGCTCGCGACGGGAAACGCATCCGTGAATCCATGTTGCAATTTACTTTTCAAATGGCCGGCGGTCAGGGTAATCCTCCTGCGTGTCTTGGTAACGCAATTGAATGGTTGCATGCCGGCTCATTGGTGATCGACGATATCGAGGATGACTCCCATTCGCGGCGTGGAAAGCCGACATTGCATCGAGAGATGGGCCTCCCGCTTGCCCTGAACGCTGGTAATTGGATGTACTTCCGGGCCTTGGAACAGTTGCTCGAAGGATCGCTGACACCCTTGATTCAGCATCGACTCCTGCGCCAAATGATTGTTACGGCGCGACGCTGCCATGAAGGTCAAACGCTGGATCTGACTGCACGCGTCGACAGGGATGAACCGAAAGACTTTCACTTAATTGTTCGCGAAATCAGTCGCCTGAAGACGGGCGGTTTGGTTTCGATGGCGGCCAGTTTCGGGGCGATAACAACCTGTTCCCATAAGATTTTGCGGAACGCTCTCTCACGATTCGGGATGGGTGTGGGCATCGCCCTGCAAATGCGAAATGATTTGGAGGAACTTCGATCTTTAGTACGGGACGCGGACGAGAATGTTGAGCTTCGCTGCGATGATCTTCGGCATGCGCGGGTCACGTGGCCCTGGGCCTGGGCAGCACAGCTCACTGAACCAGATGATCTGCAGAAGCTCATCGCACTATTGGCTCAAAGTCGAACAAGCCGACAGGCTATGTTGGACCTGGCTGCACAATTGGTGTGTCTGGTTGGCCCGACTGGCGATCTCATGATTAGGTCGCGAATCGAAGCACCACTGCGGCTTTTGGGTGAACATGTTGTTGACATGAGTGCATTGCAAGCAATGCGTTCGATGTTGGATCAAATCATAAAGCCAAGCCAAGAATCAGGCGTCGAGAGAAGCACTTTTTCCTGCATTAATCCGCCGATTGAAAGGAATCCACATGACGATAGCTATTGAGTCCCGTGAGGCGAAATTCATCCAAGTCCACACGGGTTCCTCCTCTTTTCGCGGACGAGCGGCAGTCATCGGGAGCGGGTTTGGTGGATTGGCAGCAGCCATTCGGTTGCAATCGATGGGCTTTGAGACGGTCTGCTTTGAGCAACGCGACAAAGCTGGGGGACGAGCCTATGTCTACAACGACGCGGGCTTTACCTTTGATGCGGGTCCAACAGTCATCACGGCGCCTCATTGCATTGAGGAGCTTTTCGAAGCTGCCGGGCAGTCGATGAAGGACTCCATCGAATTGCTGCCTGTCGATCCGATGTATCGATTGCAGTGGCCCGATGGTGCTCAGTTTGACTATGTTTCGGATGAACGGCGGTTGGTTGAGCAGATTCGACGCATTAGCCCTACCGACGTCGCTGGATATCATCGTTTCGCCAACTATTCGCATCGTGTTTTCAAGAAAGGATATGAGGAACTCGGAGCGGCTCCCTTTCTGAACTTTCGTGACATGCTGAGAGTGGCCCCGGAGCTGATTAAATTGCGAGCGGATCGAAGCGTGTATGCTGCTGTGTCACGATTCATTAAGGACGAGCATCTTCGTCAGGCCTTTAGTTTCCATCCCCTGTTAGTTGGCGGGAATCCATTCAGTACCAGCGCGATCTACACACTGATCCACTGGATTGAACGCCAGTGGGGAGTCTTCTTTCCTCGCGGGGGGACTGGAGCATTGGTTCAGGGTCTTGTTCGCTTGTTTGAGAGCATGGGAGGCGAATTGCGGCTCAACGCACCGGTGCGCGAGATTGAACTGGAGGGCAGTAATCGCTCGGCGGTTCACTTGGTTTCGACCGATAGCGTTCAACGCGAGAAGTTCGATCTGGTCGTGTCAAATGCGGATATACATCATACCTACTCCAAACTCTACGGAAGTTCCGACGCAGGCAAAAAGACGCAGCGCGCCCTGGAGCGGATGCAATGGTCGATGTCCTTGTTTGTAATGTATTTTGGAACCAATCGCCGATGGGATAACCTTGCTCACCATACAATTTTGTTTGGCAATCGATTTAAGGGACTTCTGAATGATATTTTTCGAGGCAACTCGTTGCCGAAAGACTTCAGCCTCTATTTGCATGCTCCAACCGTAACCGATCCTTCACTCGCGCCCCCTGGGTGCGAAGCGTTCTACGTTCTCAGTCCGGTACCGCATCTAGGGCGGGCCAATGTGGATTGGGGATGTGTCGCAGGCGAGTACGGTGATTCGATTTTGGCATCGCTTGAAGAACATTTACCTGGTTTAAGTGATTCCATCGTTACGCGAAGGGACTTTACGCCACGAGACTTTCAGAGCGAACTCCATGCATATCAAGGATCTGCATTCTCGGTCGCGCCAACCTTGACTCAAAGCGCATACTTT
>Ga0105048_10001692_pt1 | contig 35779 bp, 33 predicted proteins | sample MAT05_FD_78382 | JGI IMG/M metagenome (GOLD analysis project Ga0105048, IMG submission 78382) | Freshwater microbial communities from Lake Fryxell liftoff mats and glacier meltwater in Antarctica - MAT-05 | ecosystem: Environmental > Aquatic > Freshwater > Ice > Liftoff microbial mat | place... | reverse complement strand
CACCCCGCCGCAAGCGGACGGGGTATCTAAATTCTTTTTTACCGAATATACTCACGCCGCAGAGCGGCGGGGTATTTACCCTCTTTGTTCAATAAAAGCAGACAAAAAAAGCAGCGCTTAGCGCTGCTTTTTTTGTTTTATGAACGGGCCAGGAGGGATTTGAACCCCCGACACCGTGGTCCGTAGCCACGTGCTCTAGTCCACTGAGCTACAAGCCCTTAACTCGCGAATCTAATAATAACATAGCTTGCAATTTTGACAATCAAAAAAATAAAATTTTATTTGTGATTCAGTTGATCGTGGTTTTGATCCAAGAATCGCGCAAGATTTATGCCGCCGATGAAGTTATGACTTCATTGGTACTTGATGGCTTTAGGATTACGGTCAACCATTTGTTGGGTTAATCCAGATAAAGAAAAAGAAATACGAAGCATCCCCCTTTTTTTATGTGGGTTATAAAGGTTTAAAGTAGAAAAGGCAATGTTCATTAGTTGATTTCTGTGCAAGAAGATTTTCGGTTAATTGTTGATTTAGTAACTGTTCTTGCGGCGGCTTCGTTTGGTGGATTACTAGCGGCAGCGCTGCGATTACCAGTTTTGTTGGGCTACATTTTTGGTGGCATTGTGGTTGGGCCCACAGGTTTAGGGCTGATCAAAGAATTGATTCAGGTAGAAACTTTAGCCCAGTTTGGTGTTGCCTTCTTATTATTTGCTCTCGGCGTTGAGTTTTCACTAAAACAATTAAATAAAGTGAGGGCGATCGCTGTCGGTGGTGGCACATTACAAATTTTATTGACGATCGCTTTGACTGCCGCCGTATCCGTCTTTGTAGGGTGGGTAGAGACTCCCACTCAAGGAATTTTTCTGGGGGGGATTTTGTCGCTGTCGTCAACAGCAGTGGTGCTGCGTAGTTTGATGGAGACCAATGAGACCGAATCCACACAGGGGCAGGTAACTTTAGGCATATTGATCATTCAAGATTTAGCCTTAGGCTTGATGTTAGCGGTATTGCCTGCGCTAGATCATCCTGAATCGGTGGGAATGGCTGTTGCTAGGGCACTGGCTGTCACTGCTTTATTTGCAGGAGCCGCAATCGTGGCTGGGATTTGGCTGATTCCACCATTTTTGCGCTGGGTAGCGGGTACTGAAAGCCGCGAATTATTTTTACTAAGTGTGATCGTGCTCTGTTTGGGAATCGCGCTCCTGACCGAACATTTAGGCTTATCGATTGAAATGGGCGCATTTGTGGCAGGTTTAATGATTTCTGAGGTGGAATATGCTGATCAAGCGCTCACCTATGTCGAACCTTTGCGAGATGTGTTTGCTACTTTGTTTTTTGCAGCGATCGGGATGTTGATCGATCCTGTATTTTTGTTGCAAAACTGGGAATTGATTATTAGCCTTGTCGCGATCGTGATGATCGGTAAATTCTTAATTGTTGTGCCATTAGTGAGTATTTTCCGTTATCCTTTGCGGGTTGCCATTTTTGCAGGATTGGGATTAGCTCAGATTGGTGAATTTTCGTTTGTACTAGCTAGTGAAGGACAAAAATTAGGCTTGGTTTCGCGCCGCGTATATTTGCTGACTTTAGGGACAACTGCGGTCACTTTAATGGTTACACCGTTTTTGCTAAAGGCAACACCACAGATTTTGCTACTGCTTGAAAAAGTCCCATTTCTGAAAGCTTGGATGAATAAGTTAGATATGCCACAGGATCTTTCAATCAATGCCAAACTCAAAGACCACGTAGTTGTATGTGGATACGGGCGGATCGGACAGGGCATTGTCTCGCTACTGCAATCGAAAGGTTATCCTGTATTGGTAATTGAGGAATCAGAATCAAAAGTACAAATCTTGCGATCGCGAAATATTCCATACTTATATGGCAATTGCGCGAGTCCTATAGTATTGGAAAAAGCAGAAATTGACAAAGCGAGATCAATGTTGATCGCTATATCTGATCCGATCGCAACAAGACTATGTGTGCAAAGAGCGGTAAGCATTTCCCCAGAGATAGACATCGTAGCCAGAGCTGAGAAAGACGCAGATATCGATACTCTATATCAACTGGGGGCAAAAGAAGTTGTGCATCCTACCTTTGAGGCAAGCTTGGAATTATCTACACATTTGTTGATTAGCTTAGGCGAAAGTATTCAGGATATTCAAGCAGAAATTATTGCAGTACGTAGTAGTCGCTATGCCAATTTTCGCCCAGAGATTGCTTGTTTGATTCCGCCGATCACTTCTCTATTGCTACCAAACTCCAATCTAGTTGAAATTGATAGCAAAGCTTCTTGATAATCGCCCTATGAAATTAAAATTTCGAGTAATTTTCAGAATCTCAGTTTTAGGACTGATTATTTCCTATCTTGCTGCTTGCCAAGGTTCAAATCTTGGCAGTTCGCTAGAAGGGGCGATCGCGCCATCGAGTCCTGCAACTTCTGAAGAGATCGCAGATAAGCCAACTGTGACCCCATCCGCTATACCTGATTCTCCGACTGTAAAGCCCACAAATTCGCCCACTAATTCTCCTAGTCTCTTGGATAGAGAGAATATAACTAGTCCAGATGATCGTTTAGTTAACCAAATGATCGCGATCGCTTTGCAATCATTAGAAACACCCAAAACAGAAAAAAATTCGCTAAAAAATTCGCTTAAATTGCTATTTTACATAGACTTTACCAGTTCCCGAATTCAAGCCAGCGAGTTTAATGATATTGAAACAGCCCCAGCCCCACTCAGATCTTGGATTAAAGACTTAAACCAATTGGGGACAATCGCTCCAAAAACTGGTCAGCAATTTCAACCCAATATATTAGTGGCAAGGCGTGAATATGCGCGATGGTTATTACAAACTAATAATCGCCTTTATAAAAATCAACCAAGTCGCCAAATTCGTCTCGCTCAGTCAACTGATGCATCTAGTTTTCCTGACATTCCCAATACTCATCCTGACTTTGCGGTTATTCAAGGATTAGCCAATGCAGGGCTAATTGGTGGAACAGGCGATCGCTTTCGCCCTAATGATCCCTTACTGCGAGAAGAACTAGTGCAATGGAAAATTCCTCTCGATCTCAGACAACCTTTGCCCAACGCCACATCAGAGACAGTCAGTCAAGCATGGGGATTTAAAGACAGCGATCGCATTAGCGAGACTGCTTTGAGTGCAATTTTTGCGGATGCTCAACTACGAGATATTTCCAACATTCGGCGCAGCTTTGGGTTTACGACATTATTACAACCTCAAAAGCCCGTTACTCGTGCCGAAGCGGCTGCTTCGCTTTGGTATTTTGGCACTGCCACAGACGGGCTATCGGCTGGCAAAGTGCTAGAACTAGATAAATAATCGTTGCTTAGCATGGCATATCTATCTGTGCTTTATAGCGATCGCTACAATTTCGGATATAAAAACGCTAGAATATTAACAATTGTTATTGTTGAGAAAAATTACTAAATCATGTCTCAGTATCAACGCGTCGAGTACTTAATCGGGAAAGATGGCAAAATCGTTGAGCGAGCGATTGATATATCAGGCAGTGAATGCGTTGCTATCACTGCGGAAATCGAGTCAAATTTAGGAAAAGTTGAAACTCGTGAATTGTTGCCAAACTATTACGAGTCTGCTGAGCAAAACATTGATCGTAATCTGATCGACCAAGTTCAATACGACCAAGTTCAATACGATTAGTGATTCTAAAAATCATCACCCTTACTTCGATTTAGATAAAATTGTAGTTAACAAATTAAGAATTGCTAACGATTGGCTCATTTAGAGATGCGTCATGGTACCTCAAACTCCACTATTGATATCAGAGACGAGCGCAACTTATAAGTTGCGAGAACTCTTCACGTCTGTTGATGTCATGAGTTGTCCTCACAAACTAAATTTTCATTTGCATACTATTTATTCCGATGGCAAAATGCAGCCTGAAGAATTAATTAAGCAAGCGATCGCTATGCGTTTATCCAATCTAGCGATTACAGATCATCATTCGATCGGAGGATATTATATTGCTAAACAATATCTAGATCACTGTATTAGCCAATCTAACGACCCCGAAACTTTGCCAAAACTTTGGTCAGGGATTGAAGTTAATGCCAGTCTGATTTTTACTGAAGTGCATATTTTGGGATACGGATTTGATCCTAATCATGAAGCGATGCAGCCTTATTTGCATAATAAGACAACGGCAGGTTTGGACTATCAAGCCATTAGCGTAATCAAGGCAATCCATTTAGCTGGAGGCTTAGCGGTGCTGGCTCATCCTGCCCGCTATCGGCGATCGCCTGAAGAATTAATCCATGCTGCGGCTGCCTTGGGAATTGATGGTGTCGAAACTTATTACGCTTATGACAATAGTGAACCTTGGAAGCCTAGTCCACGTCAGACTGAAGAAATTCATCATCTTGCAGAAATATATGGACTAATGCATACCTGTGGTACAGATTCTCATGGGTATAAAATTAGCAAAAGACTGTAAAATTAAATATGGTTAGACCAACCCAAATAAATTTTTTATGCTTTTAACAGAACAGGCTCCCTCGGTTTCTAAAAAAACTGTAGGTTGTGTCTTAGTGGTGGAAGACGATGCGATCATTCAAGATGCGATCGCTTTGGCTTTGCGTGAAGAAGGATATAGCGTTTTAATAGCTGAAGATGGTTATAAAGCTTTACAAATTGCCAAAACTGCTTCAAGGCTAGATTTAATAGTTTTAGACTTGATGCTGCCTTCAATTAATGGATTGGATTTGTGCCGCATTTTACGTCATGATGCTAACAGCGTCCCTGTACTAATGATTAGCGCCAGAGGGAATGAAACTGATCGCATTGCGGGGCTAGAAGTGGGAGCCGATGATTATTTAAGTAAACCTTTTGGAATGCGCGAATTAGTTGCACGCTGTCGAGCGTTGTTACGCCGTAGTCGCCGTGACTTTTCGGCAACAAATATAACGGTTTATAAGTTTGGTGATATCACTATGTATCCAGATGAATGCCGTGTCACAATTAATGAAGCTGAAATTAATCTTTCACCTAAAGAATTTCGTCTACTAGACTTATTTATGAGTCATCCACGCCGCGTCTGGTCACGGGAGCAATTGCTAGAGAAAGTCTGGGGCATAGATTTTGTCGGTGATAGTAAAACTGTAGATGTGCATATTCGTTGGTTACGCGAAAAAATCGAAGTCGATCCTAGCGATCCTAAACATATCGTTACTGTCCGAGGCTTTGGCTATCGCCTAGGGTAGTCAAAGTATAGTTATAAAAGCCAATAATTTGCGACGCTTCGCGCCGCAAATTATTGGCTTTTTACTGTTTGTTTTTACCGTCGAAGCCTTATACATCTTCAAAGTTAAGCCATTTGACCAATTCATTTATTGGTATTTCTTGATAAATTAGATTTAAGCAGAAAGTCTATCAAGAAAATTTTTAGGAAAGAACAAATAGCTTCTTTCGCTATAATGAAATATGGGGATATAAAGAAAATAATCATGAGTAAATATTAATCAATACTTAGGTGTTTTATATATTTACTTAGGGCTGTTTTCTTGTTGATGAGATTAATATACCAATCCTAAGTCATTTGTGGAGAAACAAGGGGCTTAAGCCCATTGTTATAAGCTTTATACTTCCACGACCCATTTAGGATTGCTATGTAACAATCAAGCTTCATTTATAAAGGGTAAATACTGAAGTATGCCATTTATAAATTATAAAAGTATAAAAAATATTTCAGATTGATATATTAAAAAAATATAGACTTTACTACTTGTTGAGTATCGACCATTGCCATTGGTCTAATGCAATACAGGAATAGAGAGATGATTGGTTTTATAAATGTTTTAGAAGAAATTCTTGTCAGAGAAACTTATATTCAAATCGAAGAACTTCGTCCAGAAATACAACCTAAAATCAGAGTTGCAGAGGTAGTTGCTTATGCAATTAATCGTTTACCTCCATTATTTGCCACATCTATGGTCGGCTGGCAATACCAGCATGACTATGCTTTGAATGAATTAGAACCTCAAATTTTACAGTTAGTCAAGCTGGGCATAAAAACAATCTTATTTGGTGATCCTCTTCACGATCTAACGCCACTGCCTAGTCATTTATTTGTAAATAGCGCAGGAGTACTTTATCAATTAAGTCAAATTTTAGGACGCAAACATTTACGGTGGCGAGATGTACCAGTCATAATTGAAGAAAAATCTAGTAAATGTGCATTTGCAACTAATATAAATAACCAAACATTAATTCAAGCTGATGAAGCAACTGTAGTCCAAGATATTAGCCATTTGAGCAGTCATAAAAGAGCATTACTTGCTCATTCAAAACGTTTTGCAGAAAAGCAATTAGCTCAAAAAAAACAAGAATTGTTATATTCACCTCAATCTAATACTTTCACAAATCAAGGTCATAATGGCAGTTCATGGGCTAGCGAAAAAAAAGTAAAAGATGCTATTGAAATGGAATATAGAGCCTTACAGTCTTACACTTTGCAAGCACAGTTAGGGCTTGTTAATGTGCTAGAACATCTTGTGTTCCGAGCGATGGAACGCATTACAAAGCCAGAACTATTTGCACAAATTAATCAGAGTGAGGTAGCCGCCTATGCGCTCAATCGTTTGCCTCCAATGTATGCAACTAGCGATCGCGGATTTAAATATTTGAGACAGCGTGTAATTAACGAATTTGCACGGGAATTAATTGGAGCTGTGCGTACTGGAGTGATGAAGGTGCTGCAAGTTTCTCATACAGATGTTCCACCTATATATGCGTATCAGTTTGAGCGGGAGTATGAGCAATCAATACAGGTTTTAAAGAATTTTTTTGATCGAGATGATATTTCACTACAGAATATTGTGCCAATCGTCCAAGATCTACTGGTATGTCGTTCTGCTTAACTACGCTGATGCTGACTCATCGTTCTTGGGCAAATCTGGTACAGGATCGTATCCACCTATATGCCAAGGATGACAACTACAAACTCTTTTAACAGCTAGCTCTCCGCCTTTGATTAGACCAAAACGCTCGATCGCAGTTAATGCATATTGCGAACAAGTCGGTTGAAACCTACATCTCGGTGGAAACAACGGCGAAATGCACATTCGATAAAACTGAATCAGTAAAATGGCAAGTTTTTTCATGGATTTTTTGGGATGCGGTAGGCTATTTATAGATCCATAGCCATATCTTAACGTCTCACTAATATCTACTAATGTCATCATCTAAAACGGTTACGATCGCGGTTATCCAAGCATCTCTAAATGCTGATATCGCCACTAATGTCGCCAAAATCTCTGACTTAGTAATCAAAGCTGCTCAGCAAGGAGCGCAAGTGATTTTGCCGCCTGAGTTGTTTGAAAGTCCCTATTTTTGTCGAGAGGAACGCGATCGCTTTTTTGATTGGGCGCAACCAGTAGAAAATCATCCCACGATTGACTATTTTCAAGGGCTTGCTAAAGAGCTTAATGTGGTGATTCCTATCTCGTTTTTTGAGAGAGCAGGTCAAGTTTATTACAACAGTCTGGCGATGGTTGATGCTGATGGATCATTATTAGGAGTCTATCGTAAAAGCCATATTCCCGATGGACCTGGTTACGAAGAAAAGTTTTATTTTCGGGGTGGCGATACAGGCTTTAAAGTTTGGGATACTGCTTTTGGCAAAATCGGTGTGGGTATTTGCTGGGATCAGTGGTTTCCTGAATGCGCTAGAGCCATGGTGTTAATGGGTGCAGAAATTTTGCTTTATCCAACCGCGATCGGTTCTGAGCCTGAAGAGCCAAATCTGAATACTAAAGATCCTTGGCAACGCGCGATGATTGGTCATGCGGTTAGTAATGTGATTCCTGTAGCGGCAGCAAATCGGATTGGGCTAGAGGGAAATCAAACTTTTTATGGTCATTCTTTTATTGCTGACCATCGCGGCGATAAAGTTGCGGAGTTAAATAACACCGAAGAGGGCGTAATCTTAGCAAGCTTCGATCTCGATACAGTTAGACTCAATCGCGCTTCATTTGGCTTTTTTCGCGATCGCCGCCCTGATTTGTATCAGATTTTATTATCTTGCTAAAAGTTAGAGAAAGTGCTTTGCGCTCTCTAACTAAACCCAAGACCAGCGACGTTTGGGTGGGTTAGATTTATTAGCATCTAATCTTTGCGATCGCGAAGGCATTGGCTCAATCACCGTCGTTATGTCAGATAATGGGTTTACTCTTAACTCATTTGTAAAAGTATTGCATTGGTAAACTGTTGCTGAATCAAGATCGAGTGCTGACAACCAACCACTTTTTGGGTGATAACCTCCAGTATCAATATCTAACCATCCTTTACCTAATGCTAAATTTCCTGGTACTACACCTGGAAAGACAAAAGTAATTGTATGACCAGTAATAATAATTTTGTCATCAAAGAAAGGCTCGGTTGCACTGTGAAATTCTTCCCGAATCCAACAAAACTCCGCCGCTCCTTGTAATTCAAGTGGTAAGTTAGGATTTAAACCTGCGTGGACTAACCAAGTGTCACCTAAATCTAAATAAAGTGGCAATTGCTGCATCCACTCTAAATGCTCTGTAGGTAAACCTTCTTTTCCGTAACTTTGTAAAGTGTTACTGCCGCCATTTAACAACCATCCTTTCCAGATCAGCGATTCTTCATCACTATCAAAAGCGTCAATACACATTTGCTCATGATTGCCACGAAGACAGGTATGACCATTTTCGATTACCCATCGCACAACGTCCGCACTTCGGCTGCCGCGATCAATTAAGTCGCCTAAAAAAAATAATTTGTCATCTGAACTGCACTTAATAAAGTCAACTAACCTCATTAAGCCGTCAAATTGACCATGAATATCGCCAAATACAAATCGAGTCAACTTATCTCATCCTGTCAAAAATGATCAAGGTAAAAGCATAAAACATTTAAAGCTAGCGATATACATAAATAAAACTTAGCAATCTAGTACTTTTTTCAAGGCTGCTATATCCCGTCCATGTTGAAAACTTCGGTATTCCAACATGGACAAAAAGAAAAACCCAAAGCGGGGCTTCGCCCTGCGACCCTCTACAAGAAATACGGGTTTTATCTTAGACGCGATATATAAGTTTTAAAAGAATTACTTTTTATCTACAATGTTTATTTTATGACAAATTTTCCTTGCTTTCGTTCCATTAAATTTTTATGTTGATAACTATAACGCTTTGCGCTCTAATCAAACTCGAATAATTTTTTAAAAGTAAGTTGACTAAGGTTTGGCGTTAGCTAACTCAATCTATATATTTCTTATGTTCAATGGATTTATCAGCATTAATAAACCACCACTTATTACAGCCCATGACTGTGTGAGTAAGTTACGTAAGTTGCTTAACCAAAAAAAAATTGGTCATGGTGGTACGCTCGATCCAATGGCTACGGGTGTGTTACCGATCGCGGTTGGTAATGCGACGAGACTTTTACGATTTCTGCCTAGTGGCAAAGCTTACAATGCCAAAATTCGATTTGGAATTATTACGAATACTGATGACATCACGGGTGAAGTTTTAAGCGATCGCCCTTGCCCAAATTTAACGCTAGAAACCGTTCAGAAATTTTTACCATTATTTCAAGGCAAGATTAGCCAACGTCCTCCCGCTTTTAGTGCGATCTGGATCGATGGTGAGCGTCTTTACAATCTAGCCCGCCGAGGCGAAATTGCTGATGCTGATATTCCAATTCGTTCAGTTGAAATCACGGAGATTAAGGTTTTAGGCTGGACTGAGGGTGATCATCCAGAGCTAGATGTGGCGATCGCTTGTGGGGCTGGTACATACATTCGGGCGATCGCGCGTGATCTGGGTGAAAAGCTTGGCTGCGGAGCGACGCTATCCGCTCTAAAACGTACCTATAGTAATGGTTTTGATTTAGATGCAAGTTTAACTTTTGAGCAAATATCGGAACTTTTGCGATCAAATGATTTTGAAGTTTTAGCAACCGATCATGGTTTAGATTTCTTACCAATGGTTACTGTTGATGCTGATCAGGCTATTCGTTGGCGGATGGGACAGGCGATCGCGATACTAGAAAATCTTTCGGGTTATATACGCATGTATAGCCCTGAGCAAGAGTTTTTAGGGCTTAGTGAAGTTTGTGAAGCTGGATTACAACCTATTGTTGTTTTAAGCCCAATAAATTAAAGAGAGGAAACCCAGCGTGCCCTCTCTTTAATCTACTGCTGATATACCGCTTCTAAGATCAAACCCGTAATTCTTGGAGAGGGCGCAGGGCAAAGCCCCGCTTCGGGTTTTTCTTTCTGTCCGTGTCGAAAACTTCGGTTTTCAACATGGACGAGGTATAGAAAGACGCTTTGCGCTCTTGCAGCAAATTGCGAACAAACGAACATAATATTTTTGTAAAAGCCCCGCGAAGCGGGGCTTTTACAAAAATCTGGGTTTGATTTCATCGCAAAGCGCTGTAAATTTAGACAATGTCTAAATTTTGCTAGTTAATTTAGTTAACAATTGGTTTGAACGCTGCAAAAATCCTTTCATACTGTCCGCATCAAAGCTCTTTTGCGCCATCAATGCTAAATCATAGACATGAGTACAAATCAAGTTAGCAAGATCCAACCCTTCTGATTTGCCGCCAACAAGAATTTGACTACTATCAAGCTCAATCAGTTTTGTCATTAATGGATGCGCTGTATTTACCAGTAGTACATGATCTTCAGGGAAGCTCACGGTTCCTTGTTGCATCATTGCCATCATTTCCTGCATCCGCCGCGCTGACTCGGGTAGCAGAATGATCGCGGGTGGCGCTGAGGCAGCATCTTCAGACTTAATCGCCTCGGTGCGAATCACCAATTTAGGCTTGTTCAAGGCTTCACGGAAAATGTCTTGCAGATGATCGCTCTTAGTTTTGTTGGTTTTAGGATCGACAATTTCAGTGTTTGATTCCTTATCGACAAGGCGATCGTCTATTTCAGCATCAACCCGTGCAAACTTAATATCTTGAAATTCGCGTTCAAGAAAACTAATAAAGTGGCTGTCGATAAACGCATCAAAAGTCAGCACTTCCAAACCTTGATTTTTATGTAACTCGACATAAGTACCTTGAGCGATCGGATCGGAGGTATAAAACACTTGATTTTCGTGCTTTTCCTTATTACGCTCTAGATAAGCTTGTAAAGTTGTGTAGTTGCCACTTTCGCTTTTGACTGCTTCATCTTGGCTAGTAGAGGAATATACCAAAATATCCTTGATTTGCTGATAGAACTTATCGCTATTCATCGCGCCAAACTTCATGAATATACTGATATCTTGCCAGCAACGCAAAAATTCTTCGCGCGAGTCGGTATATAAAGAACTGAGGCGATCGCCTACCTTCTTAGCAATGAAGTCTTGGATCTTGCGAACCTTAGGATCGCCTTGCAAAAAGCTCCGCGATACATTTAGAGGAATATCGGTACTATCGATCGCTCCACGCAACGGCATCAAAAATTTAGGAATGACATCATCGCAATTGTCGCTGACAAAAACGTGATTGCAGAACAACTTGATCTGACCACGATTAGGATCGATATCTGCCTTCATTTTCGGGAAATAGAGAATGCCCTTAATCACAAACGGATAATCTGTATTTAAATGAATCCAAAACAGCGGATCATCTTGATAGGGGTAAAGATAGCGATAGAATTCTAAATATTCTTCTTTGGTGACAGTTTTAGGAGACTTATCCCACAGCGCAGTCTGCTTGTTAATGACTTCATCATTCAACTTAATCGGTACGGGCATAAAGTCGCAATAGTTGCGAATCATCCGCTTAATTGAGGCTTCCTCGAGATACTCCTCAGCATCTTCCTGCAAAGTCAAAGTGATCGTTGTCCCAACCGTAGCGCGATCGCTATCATCAATGGTAAAAGTCGTGGAGCCATCGCAAGCCCAATGCACTGCCTCAGATGCTTCTTTATATGAACGAGTATCAATCTCAACATTACTCGCTACCATAAATGACGAATAAAAGCCTAAACCGAAGTTCCCGATGATTTGTTGATCTCCAGTACCACTGTTCGCATATTTATTAGCAAATTCTTGAGCACTAGAAAATGCAACTTGGTTAATGTATTTCTTTACTTCATCCGCCGTCATCCCGATGCCAGTGTCAGCGATCGCTAAGGTCTTTTTCTCTTTATCGATAGTGATCGTGATTTCTGGTTCAACAGAATAATCAGTTTCTCCAGCGTAAGACACCATCTTTAGTTTGCTAATTGCATCTACCGCATTAGAAACCAATTCCCGCAAGAAGATATCTCGTTCTGAATACAAAGCTTTCTTGATAATAGGAAAGATATTGTCGGTATGAATGCTAATCGTTCCCTGCTCTTGCATATCGCGCAAAGCTCCTAAGTATTACTAAATGTTAAACAAACATGATTATACCGAATCAATAGCAATACCCAAGCTAACCATGTTTTCGCGTTCACCGTACCTTTAGCACTTTGAGATGAAGACAATCAAGATTAGATCTGACACTTGCACCGCATCTAATCTTATTTACAGCAATTTGCTTTCAAACCTACCACAAACAATAATATAAAACCCTTTGCGGGGCTTCGCCCTGCGACCCTCGTCATAGTGGGTTTGATCAATAACTTTTGTATGTCTTGGTTTATGAAGGTTTGCAAAGCAGATCTATACGATTTGAGAACTCTAGTTGAAGATCCTTGCCACCTCATCTATTCTGATATCTATACTTCTTGAACAAAATGTACATAGATATATGGCGATCGCAGCAATTATCTACATCTCTATATCTTCACTTTTAGTCGTCAGTGCAGGTATATTTTCCTTTAAAGCTATCCAGTCTTTAATGAATAAAAAAATAACATCAACTCATAAGCATGATAATCAAGTAATGTTTTTGCGCCCCACCTCTAACGATCCTTTAGCTATTTCAACCCAACGACAAGAAATCGTTGCTATGCTGGAACGACAATTTGCTAGTAGCCCATCACCTGACTCCTAGCATCATGAACAGGTAGGCTCAAAGATGACGATTGAATTTCCTATCTCCACCGGCGGTGCCGACTATGTAGCTCGACGCAACCAATTGCGAAAACAACGCCGCTTTCGTATCTTTCAACGCATTTGGCAGTTGACATTTATTACAGGACTCACAGGCGGGATGCTGTGGGTAGCCATGCTGCCAGAGTGGCAGTTACGTAGTGCTAATCAGATAGAAATTGAGGGTAATAATCTTCTTTCTAAAGAAATAATCAAAAAAGCTTTACCGATTCAATATCCTCAGTCGATTTTTCAAATTGAGCCTCAAGCGATCGCTACCCAACTAGAAGCATCTGCCCCAGTCTACAAAGTTTTAGTTTCACGCACTATTTTCCCCTCAAAGCTGACCATTCAGGTTCAAGAACGCTTACCGATCGCCAACTCTATACGTAAAGGTCAGCAAGGATTTCTTGATGCCGAAGGGATATGGATGCCATCTAAAGCTTATCCTTCTAACATAACCAAACCAAATCTTGTAGTTTTAGAACCGACTAATCGCGCGATCGCACAGTGGTCAACTCTTTATCGCCAAGTTAGCCAAAGTCAGGTTAAAATTTCGCAAGTAGATGCGCGCGATGAATCAAATCTGATTTTGACTACCGAACTAGGGCTAGTATATTTCGGTACATACAAGCAATCGCTGTTTAGCACACAGTTAGAGACACTTGATCGGATGAGAGCATTGACAGACAAATTAAAGCTAAAAAGTTTTAATCACATTGATATAAGCGAGCCAAGCAACCCAATTTTAGAAATGAATACACCATTAAAAGATAAATCTTCGGAAACAAAATCTTAAATCGTCGTTTTAAGGCTATTATTATTTTTTTCTAGTAAGTTTAAATTTTCACTCGAACTTCAGGCGAGTATGGAATTAAAACTTGGCTAAATCTAGAGAATATTTGTAAAGATGACCTTGTTTATGACATCTTTCAGTAAAAGATATCTCAAAAAGACTGGTCGAATTTGAACTCAAATGGTTCGGAAAACGGAGAAGTAGACGTGCAAATGGATGAACTTTCTGAGTTTTCAAATAACTCTAGACTACACCTGAGTCACTCTCATAATCGGATGAAGCAGCAGTTAGGCGTTGATGCAATAGCGGATAATATCATGTTGGGCAGTGTCGCAAAAATTAAAGTAATTGGTGTTGGTGGCGGTGGCGGCAATGCTGTAAATCGCATGATTGCTAGTGATGTAATCGGTGTTGAGTTCTGGTCGTTCAATACAGATGCTCAAGCACTGCTTCAGTCCTCTGCTTCTAAGCGCTTTCAGATGGGTCAAAAACTGACTAGAGGTTTAGGTGCTGGTGGTAATCCTGCGATCGGGCAGAAATCTGCAGAAGAATCTCGCGATGATATCGCCGCAGCCGTCGAAGGGGCTGATTTAGTATTTATCACTGCTGGCATGGGTGGTGGAACTGGCACAGGAGCTGCACCAATTATTGCGGAAGTAGCAAAGGAGGCAGGCGCACTCACTGTCGGTATTGTTACGCGTCCTTTTACTTTTGAAGGAAGACGACGTGGACAGCAAGCTGAAGAAGGGATTGCCGGATTGCAAAGTCGCGTTGACACTTTGATTGTGATTCCCAACGACAAATTGCTGTCTGTAATCTCTGAGCAAACTCCAGTCCAAGAAGCTTTTCGCGTGGCTGATGATATCCTGCGTCAAGGTGTGCAAGGCATATCTGACATCATTATGATTCCGGGACTAGTTAATGTTGACTTTGCTGATATTCGTGCAGTAATGGCAGATGCAGGCTCAGCAATGATGGGTATTGGCATTGGCTCAGGCAAGTCTAGAGCCAGAGAAGCAGCGATGACGGCAATTTCTTCACCTTTACTTGAAACCTCTGTTGAAGGCGCTAGTGGTGTTGTATTTAATATCACGGGCGGCGAAGATATGACTCTTCATGAGGTTAACGCCGCTGCCGAAACAATTTATGAAGTTGTCGATCAAAATGCCAATATTATTTTTGGGGCAGTGATTGATCCTAAATTAGAGGGGGAAATTAGGATTACAGTAATTGCAACAGGCTTTGCTCCTAGGACTCATCCAGCGATCCCACCACAAATTTTTAAAAGAGAGCAATCTCAATCGTCTACCTCTACAGCTAGAACTTCTTCGCTGCCACTTCCAAGCACTTCGCAATCTGAAATTAAGCTTAGTAAGCCAGGATTAGACATTCCAGATTTTTTGCAGCGTCGTCGCCCACCAAAATAAAATCTTAAAGTAGAGAGTTCGTTTCGTGTTCATCTACTTTTTCAACCATATACCGCGTCCATGTTGAAACCCGAAGTTTTCAACATGGACATAGAAGAAACCCGAAGCGGGGCTTCGCCCTGCGACCCTCTAAAATAACTATGGGTTTCATCCTAGACGCGGTATATCTAAAATATTTATCTAATTTAATCGTAAACAGACGTTGCGAATAGCTAATTAGGCATGACAATAAAAGTATGGCTATGTTACCTCCTAATAAATTGCAGTGACACACTTAACGACTACTAGGTATGGACTCCAGAGACTACCATCTCTAAATAGTGGTGAAGATCGACTTAGGCTGTTTGCTGGATCAGCAAACTTACCACTTGCTCAAGAGATTTCCCGCTATTTAGGTATAGAACTTGGACCTATGGTGCGAAAGAATTTCGCTGATGGCGAAATCTATGTGCAAGTACAGGAATCGATTCGGGGTTGTGATGTTTACTTGATCCAACCGACCTGCCGTCCAGTCAACGATAATCTGACTGAGTTATTAATCATGATTGACGCTTGCCGCCGTGCATCCGCAAGGCAAATTACCGCAGTCATGCCTTATTACGGCTATGCCCGAGCTGATCGCAAAACCGCAGGACGAGAGTCCATCACTGCGAAATTAGTTGCTAATTTAATTGTGAAGTCGGGCGCCGATCGCGTGATTGCGATGGACTTGCACTCAGCCCAGATTCAAGGATATTTCGATATTCCTTGCGATCATGTTTATGGCTCTCCAGTTTTATTTGACTATCTCACTGAAAAAAAATTATCTGATTTAGTAGTTGTTTCGCCTGATGTTGGCGGTGTAGCTCGCGCTCGCGCCTTTGCAAAGAAGCTTAATGACGCTCCTTTAGCGATCATTGATAAACGTCGCCAAACTCACAATGTGGCTGAGGTAATGAATGTGGTTGGGGATGTGGCAGGTAAAACTGCTGTACTTGTTGATGACATGATTGATACAGGAGGAACAATTTATGAAGCGGCTAAACTGTTAAGAAAAGAAGGTGCGAGACAAGTTTATGCTTGTGCGACCCATGCTATTTTTTCGCCGCCAGCAATTGAGCGACTTTCAAGTGGTGTGTTTGAAGAAGTAATTGTAACTAACTCGACACCCGTAAAACAAGAGAGCTATTTCCCTCAATTACGCGTACTGTCTGTTGCCGATCTATTGGGTGAGACGATTTGGCGGGTGCATGAAGACACTTCGGTCAGTAGCATGTTTAGGTAGCGATCGCCTTGCATAGATGTATTAAATAAGTCTTTATTTCGCATTCATATTTAATTCAAGAAAATGTGCACAGTGATACAAACTACAATTATGTAGTAAGTTTAAGTTAGGTTAATTTATTTTTGGTTAAAAAGGGTTTATAAGATTGGCAGACCGTGCGCTTGTTGAAGTCTTTCGCGAAATGAATGGGGGAATGTTTCCACCCATGACGGAAACGTTTGAACGTGGTAAGACAATTTTTTTCCCTGGTGATCCTGCGGAACGTTTTTACTTTTTGGTAAAAGGTGCTGTAAAACTTTCTAGAGTTTACGAAGCTGGTGAAGAAATTACAGTTGCACTATTACGTGAAAATAGTGTGTTCGGTGTCTTGTCGTTGATTACAGGTAATCGCTCTGATCGCTTTTATCACGCTGTAGCTTTTACGCCTGTTGAACTACTTTCTGTACCAATCGATCAGGTTGAAAAAGCTTTGAAGGAAGATCCTGAACTACCGATGGTGCTATTACGTGGGTTGTCATCTCGTATTTTGCAAACAGAGATGATGATCGAGACGCTTGCCCATCGTGATATGGGATCAAGATTGGTTAGCTTTTTGTTGATTTTGTGTCGTGATTTTGGTTCACCATCAACAGATGGGGTGACAATTGATTTGAAGCTATCACATCAGGCGATCGCGGAAGCGATCGGCTCTACACGAGTTACAGTCACGAGGCTGCTGGGCGATTTGCGAAAGCAGAAAATGATCGCGATCTCTAAGAAGCGAATCACTGTCCATAATCCGATTGAATTAGGTCAACAGTTTACTTAAAGCAAAAGGCGCATAAAACGTTGCCTTTGCTTATATATTTGCTTATAGATAAGCTAAGTGTTGATGCGTTAAGCTATTTGTAGAAAAATATTTAAAGAAAAAATATCTGAAATGTACGAAACTTTAAAATTAGTTTGGACTATTGTTGCCATTTGTCTCGTGATTTTAATCTTATTACATAGTCCTAAGAGTGATGGTTTAGGTGGTTTTAGTGGTCAAGCTCAACTCTTTTCGAGTACGAAGAGTGCAGAAACTGCTCTGAACCGAATAACTTGGTTCTTGACGGCTGCATTTTTAGGATTAACTGTGGTGCTTAGCGGTGGTTGGTTTACTTCACCATCTGTAACTTCTCCGCCTCCTGCACAAGTTGCCCCTTCAACTAAGACTGTACCTAATGCCCAGCCGATCCCTTTAAATTTGCCTGCGACGACTCCTGAAAAACCTTAGCAATCTAATGACTGCAACTCTGACTAAATTAAGCGATCGCATTTTGCTGCCATCAATAAGATGGGAGACATACCGAGCGATCGCCTGTGATTTAGAGGCTCAGCCGAAAATACGCCTTACTTATGACAATGGACTGCTAGAGATTCGGATGCCGTCTGACTTACACGAAAATTATAAGAAGCTATTAGGCAGGATCGTTGAGGCTCTGACTGAGACGCTAGGAATAGAAATTCATAGCTCAGGTTCGATGACTTGTAATCGCCAAGATTTAGCACGTGGTCTCGAACCCGATCAGTGCTACTACATCCAAAATGAGGAGAAGGTTTGGGGTAAAGATAACATTGATTTACAAATCGATCCGCCGCCAGATTTAGCGATTGAAATTGATATTACTAGTAGCTCTATCAATCGGTTTACTATCTATGCAAAATTAGGTGTACCTGAAATTTGGCGCTATGACGGACAACAGATTATTAGTATTTATCATCTTGTTAGCGATCACTATATTTTAAGTGATCGCAGTATTGCTTTCCCTGTTTTAAGTACGGGCGATCTCCAGAATTTTTTAGAACTTAAACATAAGCTCAAAGAGAATGCTTTGATTAGGGAAGTACGGAAATGGGCAATGTCTAATTTATAATTTGACAATCCAAATTGTTGTTAAAAGTTAGCAAAAAACATTCCAAGTGGGGAGTTAAACAAAGCTTTATCAACTTGAAAAAATAGTTCTTCAGTATGATCAGAGTTGATAATTGCCACATCCGCAAGTTCGAGCTTTTCAGTTTGGTTTATTTGACTATTTATTCTCTGTAAAGCTTCAGATTGTGATAAATGATTGCGATTAATTAGCCTTTGTAATTGTTGTTGAGGATCGCAAGCGATCATCCAAGTTTCTGTTACTAAATCTTGCATTTTTGCTTCAAAAAGCAAAGGGATTACCATAACTACAGTAGAAGGGGCGAGACGATTAGCTTCTGATGTCAAGCATTCTCTGACGTATGGATGAATAAGTTCTTCAAGCCAATGACGATCGCTAACATTAGCAAATACAATATTGCCAAGTTTTCGGCGATCGAGCTTGCCCTGCTCATCAAAAATTACTTGTCCATAACGATCGCTGATTTTTGACAGGCGATCGCCGCTTAAAGCTTGTCGAGAATATAGATCCGCATCAAGAATTGGTAAGCCATAGGTGCGGTGTAAATAGTCGGAAACGGTAGTTTTGCCTGTAGCGATTCCTCCTGCGATCCCGATGATGCGTTGTTTCATGTGATTTACTTCTAATTTCAGAGGTGTCATGCTAAGTAAGGATTCTTTAAAATTAGCTTATTTATAGAAATTATGGATTTCACTAATATTTTGGGATTTGCAGCAGCATTTCTGACAACTCTTGCCTTTTTACCTCAAGTGATCCATGTGCGGCGATCGCAATCGACCAAAGATATTTCTTTACCGATGTTAATTACGTTTATCGCGGGAATATCACTCTGGCTAATTTATGGCTTACGAGTCAATGCAGCACCAATTATCATTGCCAATGCGATTACTCTTGTTTTAAATTTAGCAATTTTGCGTTTTAAACTTAAACATGGCTAGTAAGCATGGCTAGATTTATTTGAAATGCAGCACTGCACTTTTATTTAAAGTTAAAATTTATTACGATTCTTCACAGTTTTTCACTCATAGCATGACCTCTTTTAATACATTCTTCTCGACTTACCTCAGCCATTTTGTAATGGTGGGTTTGATTTTAATATTTGCGATCGCTCATAGCGGGCTGGCGGCGTTACGGATCTGGGCAGAAGAACGGATTGGAGCAAGATTGTATAGGGTGACTTTTGCGCTAGTTAGCATTCCCCTTGCCGTGTTGCAGCTTATTTATTTCTTTAACCATCGTTATGACGGTGTGCAGTTGTGGAATGTGCAAGGAGTTTCAGGTGTAAATGAGTTTGTGTTGATTTTGTCGGCGATCTCATTTCTTTTTCTATATCCAGCCACGTTTAACTTAACTGAAGTTGCGGCGATTAAAAAACCAGAAGTCCATTTATTTGAAACAGGGATCATTCGCATTTGTCGTCATCCGCAGATGATTGGTCAATGTCTATGGGGTTTTGCTCATGCTCTTTGGTTAGGATCGTCTTTTACGTTGACAACGGCGATCGCTTTAGTTATCTATCATTTGTTTGCAGTTTGGCATGGCGACCAACGGTTATTTAAACGGTATGGTGATACTTTTCTGGCGCTCAAAGAACGTACTTCGGTCATACCATTTTTAGCGATCGCTCAAGGTCGTCAGCAGTTAGTTTTAAAAGAATTTGTTCGTCCTGCTTATATTGGTGTTGCGATCACGATTGTTTTGTTTCGTTGGTTGCATCCGATCGCAATCACCGCATCAGCAAATGTCAATTTCTGACCTTACAGCGTTTACTTAGTAAACGGGCAAGGTAAATCGAAAACAACTGCCTTCTTTACCGATCGCATCATCGACCCAAATATGCCCATAATGCGCTGTAATGATGCGGCGACAGAGCGATAAACCGATACCATACCCATCAGCTTCGTGATCGCGTTCCAGACGGTAGCGCTCCTCAAATACGCGATCGCGCATCTCTACAGGAACCCCCAGTCCATTGTCCGTAATACTAACTTCAATTTTTTGGGCAGTGCGATGCATTACGGTTATGTCAATTTGACCGCCTTCGGGAGTATATTTAGTGGCGTTACCCAACAGGTTGATTAAAACTTGACGGATTTTTTCTTGATCGATATAGACAGGGGGCAAATCAGTGGGTATATCTTTGACAAGCTTTTGCATTTTTCCTTCCAAACATTTGCTGAAGTAAAAATCGCTTAATACGCTATGACAAAGCTGGTCGAGTTGAATTTTTTGGCGTAGGGTACGAAATTGGGCATTAGCTCCTCGTCCTGCTTCGAGAACGTCAGTAATCATGTTATCGGCATCATGAGCTTTGTTTTTGGCGTTTTTTAGCAAGCGAGCAATCATTTGTGGCTCCATCTTGTCGCCGCTCATTTCGATCGTATCAAGAGCTAGCAAAATTGCCGTTAAAGGGTTTCGCAAATCGTGGGCTAGCATCCCGATTACCCGATCTTTAAAGCGAATTTGCTCTTCGATCTCAGCTTTTTCCTGTGAAATCCGAAACACATCATCGGCAAGATGGGCTATTTGATTCATATAGTCCATGTTTTGGGCAAGTTCTAGAGGATAGTTATTCCACTGAGTTAATACCTGTTGTTTCCAATTATCCCAACTGTTTTCTAGTTGCTTAAGTATGTTTTTCCCAGCAATTGTCTGACGTGGTGGAGGTGATAACTTGAGCAAAGCGGGAGACATGACAACTTTAAATAGCTCAGCAAGTTGCGGCTGACTTGCCACATTAATAACTTGCAGTTCGGAAGGCCAATCGATTTCTAGCTGCAAAAATGCTTCTACCTCTTTGACTAAATCCTTTGCTTTAGGACGATTGTCAATAAATAGTAGAAGTTGCAATGTTGATTTGGGTACTGTTGGAATAGTCCTCATTGACTTTCGGACTCGCAACTAATTTTAATACATTCTTAATAATTATATTATTTTAATCATGCATTTACCTCAACAGCGATGGCAGATTTCCTCACCTCAGACAGATTTGTCAGAAATGATCGCTAATGCTACAGGACTTTCACCCGTAATCGCGCAAGTTTTGTTAAATCGCGGTTTTGATACACCTAGTGCGGTTCAAGCTTTTCTTGACCCTGAACTAGAATCTTTGCCAGATCCTAAGCAAGAATTTCCTGACTTAATTACGAGTATTGACCGAATTGAGAAAGCAATTAAAGAAGGCGATCGCATTACGATCTGTGGTGATTACGATGTTGATGGCATGACCAGCACGGCTTTGTTAATTCGCACGTTGAGATTATTGGGGGCAATTGTCGAATATGAAATTCCTAGTCGGATGACGGAGGGTTATGGGATTAATGAGCGCATTGTTCGAGATTGTCATGATCGCAATGTGAAATTAATTATTACTGTTGATAATGGGATTACTGCTTATGATGCGATCGCCCTTGCGGAATCGTTAAATATTTCGGTAATTGTCACCGATCATCATGAAGTACCTGAAGACCTCACCAAAATTCCACCTGCTACAGCAATCCTCAATCCCAAATATCAAGTTAGTCCCAATTCTCCTTATGCAGCGATCGCGGGTGTCGGTGTTGCATATATCTTGGCTTTGGAGTTAAGCGATCGCTTTGGCAAGCGTGCTGAGCTAGAAAATCCTCTGCTTGAACTGTTTACTCTTGGCACAATCGCCGATCTTGCTTCATTAACAGGTATCAACCGCCGTCTGGTCAAAAAAGGTTTGCGGTTACTTTCACAATCTAAGGTAATTGGCATCATTGCTCTGATTAACGAAACGGGAATCGCTAAAGATAAACAAACTGGGATGAAACCTGAAGCGATCGGGTTTGGACTTGGCCCCCGTATCAACGCGATCGGACGGATTGGTAATCCGCAAGTGATAATCAATTTATTGACCTGTGAGGAAATGGGTGAGGCGATCGCCTTGGCGCAAGAATGCGAATTAACTAACCGCCAACGTCAAGAACTTTGCAAAGACATCGAACAAGAAGCGATATCTTATATGTCAAAAAGGAGATTAGAAGGTTTTGACATTACCCAAGAGCGAATTTTAGTAATTGTTGATCGCGAAGTACAAAAAGATTTGCCTGTCTCTAAGCGTAAGGGCTGGCATCATGGCGTAATTGGCATTGTCGCCTCGCGTTTAGTAGAACGTTATGGCGCACCAGTTTTTATTGGTAGTTATGAAGAAGCTGATCCAGAAGATTTAGTCGAATCAAATCATCAAGGCGCAACTATCCGCTTTTCAGTACGGGGTATTCCTGAATTTCATGTCTTCCATTCCCTCGAATATATCGCAGCTATTCGCAACAAAGGCGGGGGGCATAAAGCGGCGGGAGGTTTTACACTTCCTGCGGAGAACATAGAAAAGTTGCGAAGTCAACTCAGAGAATTTGCTGATCGCGAAAATATTTTACCAAGCCATATCATGCCACTGATCAATGTTGATGTATTAGCCGATCTCAGCGATATATCAATGACGCTATTAGAAACCTGCGATCGCCTCCAACCTTGTGGGCTTGGCAATCCTGATCCTGTGTTTTATAGTCAAAATGTACGGGTGATTTCGCAACAAACTCGCGGAAGAGATAAAGTCAAACATCTTTCACTGTCTGTTGACAATGGCAATGGCGAAAAGCTCAAGGCGATCGCATGGCGGTGGGGAGAATATTGTCCTATACCAAATTATGTAGATATTGCATATAAGTTACGCGCCAATCGTTGGCAAGATACAACTTCAGTAGAATTAGAAGTAGTTGGTATTCGTGAACCAGTAGGTACGCATATGGAAAAGCTAAACAGTTCGCCCAAACATTTGCAGTTGCAATATAAATCTGCACCTGTGATTACTAAGTTTCCCCAATGGGAAAAGCTCAGCGAAGCGCCGCGACCATTGCCGCGTCCATTATTGCTGTACGGATGCGATCGCCCTGCCGATAAGTTTAAAGGAGATGTCGATTGCGATCGCCCTAAACGAGATCGTCAGTATGAAGCGATCGTATTATGGACTTTGCCACCATCTTTCACACATCTACAATGGCTAATTGCCACCACTAAACCAGACTATATCTATCTCGGTTCTCATATTCCTCAAGTTCCATCTATTGAGCAGTTTCGCGCCCAAATCCAATCTCTCGACTTAGCTAATATTCCTGTTTTAAATCTATTAGACTTTGCCCAGCAATGGTGGATTTCTCCTAGTGCGATCGTTTCAGCTTTGCGCGAACTCGGCTATATCTGCGATTTTCCAAATACTTTACCACTTGAAGGAGAACTGCTGAGAATGCAAAAATGGTATGGCATTGCGATTGGGAAACTTGCCGCGTTATTTGCACAAAATTAGATGTGTTTCTTAGAGGAAACCTGTAACATTTTTCTAGACTATACTTTATTTATCTCATGTATTGATTTTAAAACAAGTGGAAATGTAATTTTTTTTTATAAAAGCCTTTAATATAGTAGAAGTCTAAATAAATATGAACTAACAGAAACTAATTCTTATGAATAATTTTGATTTTGGTGGAATCAGTTCAAATATAGCCAATGCAGCAAATGAACAACAATTAAGAATACACCGACAACAGCAACAACAGAACCAAGCAAATGAATCTATGAAATTCCTTGCTGAATATCAACATGCAAATCTTGCCAGTGAATTTGCAAATCACCTTTTATCAAGAATCAATCAATTTGATGCTGATTTAAATTCTAATCTTGAGGTTGGACTCAAACTAGTTTCATTTGGTCAAACAATTACATTCCATGTATCTGCTATAGGTTTCTATAATCCTAGTCTAGTTGTGTTTGCTGGACTAACAGATGATGGCAATCGAGTTGAGTTAGTTCAACATGTATCTCAAATAAGTTTTGTCTTAATTGCTCTACCTAAACTCAATCCTGAACAAGCAAAACGTAAAATCGGATTTGTTCAAGAAGGTATTTAAAGTTTTGGAGATTCGATGATAAATCTAAAGCTTATTTCACCTGATTAAAACAATGATAGCTATTAGTGAAATCATCAAAAATGGGATCGCATTCGACATGAAAAACTGGGGTAATGAGCAGTCTGGAATAGGCGATTTATCCCAAAATATTGATCGTCTATTTACACTTTTACAAGAACGCGACATCGCCTACTTGCTTGTTGGCGGTGTCGCATTACTCAGTTATGTCGATGGGCGCAACACACAGGACATCGATCTCATCCTCTCCCAAAAAGATCTCACCGCACTTCCCGAACTGACAATTGCCGATAAAAATCAAAACTTTGCTAGAGCAAACTTTGAGAATCTGCAAGTAGATATTCTGTTGACTCAAAATGCCCTCTTTAAATATGTCGCTAAGAACTGCATCACCTCAAAGCAATTTGGCGATTTAACCGTGCGTTGTGTCACCGTTGAAGGTTTGTTGATTCTCAAACTTTATGCACTTCCAGATCTCTATCGACAAAGCAAATTTGATCGCGCCAGTATTTACGAAAACGATATTCTTTTGCTACTACTCAAATATCCCACAGACCTCAAACCAATCTGGAAATTATTACAAAAACATCTACTTCCGACTGATATTACCGAAATAGAAGATATTACTGCGGATATCCAAAAACGTATTCAGCGCTTTCGAGCCAAATGAATCACCCCGCCGCAAGCGGACGGGGTATCTAAATTCTTTTTTACCGAATATACTCACGCCGCAGAGCGGCGGGGTATTTACCCTCTTTGTTCAATAAAAAAGAGGGCGATCGCATTGCGATCGCCCTCTTTTTTAGAATTTACTATTTCGATTCTGTAAAGTCAGCATCGATGACATCATCATCACCACTTGCAGCATCCTTAGTTCCATCTTCAGGAGCAGCATCTCCAGTTGGAGCTTCACTGCTACCTTGCTGATAGACAGAAGAGCTAAGCGCGTACAGAGCTTGCTTCAACTCTTCAGTTTGACTAGCGATCGCTTCGTGTTCGTCTTTACTGATCGCTTCACGTAAATCTTTAACAAGTCCTTCGATCTTAGCCTTGTCAGCTTCAGGAACCTTATCGCCAAGATCCTTGATTTGCTTTTCAGCTTGATAAGCTAGAGAGTCAGCTTGGTTCTTAGCTTCAATGCGATCGCGCTTTTCTTTGTCAACAGAAGAATTACGCTCAGCTTCATTAACCATACGCTCAACTTCATCCTTAGGCAAGGTCGAAGCACCAGAGATCGAAATGGTTTGAACTTTTCCAGTTCCCTTGTCCTTAGCGGTTACAGATAGCAAACCGTTAGCATCAATATCAAAGATAACTTCGATTTGAGGTACGCCACGAGGAGCAGGAGGGATTCCATCTAAACGGAAGGTTCCCAAACTCTTATTGTCGTTGGACATTTCACGTTCGCCTTGCAGCACATGAATCTCAACGTTGCTTTGACCATCTACCGCAGTCGAGAACACTTCCGACTTCTTGGTAGGAACTGTAGTGTTGCGAGGAATGATTTTGGTCATTACGCCACCGAGAGTTTCCACACCGAGAGATAGAGGAGTTACATCAAGCAAGAGGATATCTTTAACTTCACCAGCCAATACACCTGCTTGAACTGCTGCACCGATCGCTACCACTTCATCAGGGTTAACGCTTTGGTTAGGATCTTTGCCAAGAATCTTCTTAACAACTTCTTGTACCGCAGGGATACGAGTCGAACCACCAACTAAGACAACTTCATCGATCTTCGATTTATCGATTTTGGCATCGCGAACAGCTTGCTCAACAGGAATGCGGCAGCGATCAATCAGGTCAGAGCAAAGTTCTTCAAACTTAGCACGGGTTAAAGTGGTGTCAAGATGCTTAGGACCGTCTTGAGTTGCGGTGATGAAAGGAAGATTGATTTCAGTTTGAGTAACACTAGAAAGTTCAATCTTCGCCTTTTCAGCGGCTTCAGTTAAGCGTTGTAATGCTTGTTTATCTTTGCGAAGGTCAATTCCTTCAGCAGATTGGAACTGACTTGCCAAGAAGTCTACGATCTTTTTGTCAAAGTCGTCGCCGCCAAGGTGGGTGTCACCACTGGTAGACATTACTTCAAATACACCGTCGCCAACTTCGAGAATTGATACGTCAAATGTACCGCCGCCAAGGTCAAATACGAGGATAGTTTCGTTAGTCTTACTATCTAGACCATAAGCTAATGCTGCTGCGGTTGGCTCGTTGATGATACGTAGAACCTCAACACCTGCGATTTTGCCAGCATCTTTGGTAGCCTGACGTTGCGAGTCATTGAAATAAGCAGGAACGGTGATAACGGCTTGGGTAACTGTCTCGCCTAAGTATTTGCTAGCATCGTCAACTAACTTACGCAGTACTTGTGCAGAAATTTCTTCAGGAGCAAACTGTTTGCTAACCGCAGGTGCGTCAATTTTGACATTTTCACCAACTTTCATTACTTTGTAAGCGACTTGCTTGGATTCGCCGCTAACTTCGTCATAACGTCTACCAATAAAGCGTTTGACTGAGTAAAAAGTATTATCGGTGTTCATTACCGCCTGGCGCTTAGCGATTTGTCCAACAAGGCGATCGCCGTTTTTTGCATAAGCAACAACTGATGGTGTGGTACGGAAGCCTTCGGCGTTTGCAATCACCGTTGGTTTGCCCCCTTCCATGACGGCGACAACTGAATTTGTCGTACCTAAGTCGATTCCAACTACTTTAGCCATAAGGCTTCCAACTCCTAAGTTTTGTTAATCTTTAATCTCATACCAGATTAACTACTTTTCTCGATTAGCACATTAGGGGGACTCTACCTAATCGGGTAGTGTTTCCCGTACAAAGCCCAGAAAGCATAAGCGGTGCTTGTTATGGCTTACGCTTTCTGAGTATTACAGCAGATCTAAATCGTTTGCAAGTTTTGCATGGCAACTTGAGCGCAATAACGCATTTCGTCAGCCCTGCGCCATAGCTCTTGTCCTGTGTGCAAATGACAATCGTCAAAGTTAAGCGTGAAATAATTTAACTCTTCGATCCCGTCACTAATCGCGTTGAGGCAATGATAAAGATAGCTAGCAATTCCTGCGGCGGAAGCAGGGTTAGGCAATCCACGGAAGAAAATCAGAGCCTTGGCATACGAGCCGCGACATTCATCAATATAATCCTCAAAATCTTCCATGAGTCCATCATCATAGGGATCAGCAGCTAGATCATCAATTTGTTCGTCTAGACTGTCGAGAATTACCTCAAGCATTTCCGAGATTGGTTCATAAACCTGCTTAAACCAGCGATCAAGTTTTTGATCTTCATTTAGATGGTATTCACGTCTAGCAGTTGCCGATCGCCTTGCCGACTGAGATGCGCTATTAGGTGCGTGTTTAATACCAAGACTACGATCATAATGAGCACGAGCTTGGGGATTGCTTAGAACTTCATAAGCGAGGTTAATTGAAGCAATATCATCATGGTTGTCAAGATGATGATTGCAATCAGGATGATATTCTTTGACCAGTTCACGATAGGCGCTTTTTACCTCGGCAGGAGCAGCACTATAGCTAATTCTTAGAGTTTTGTAATGATTTATTTGTTGTACGCGATCGCTTGTCCTAGCCATGTCCTTGTGATTAATCTACGTGTACGGTAATTTTTGTATGTTTTTCATGCTGGATTTTTAAGGTTTTCGATATTCTCGAAATGTTATTTCTAAGCAGAGCAAAACTTTCCTATTAAGCATTTTGTAGGGATATTCTGTCAGCGTCAACTACTTGACAGGTAAAAATTGGGGCGTCACTAAGTGATATATCGACTTTTAAGATAAATGTTGCTAAAGCGATCGCACTTCTGCTATCATTCCAAAGCGTTAAAAACAAAGCGTAAACATGCTGGCGTAGCTCAGTTGGTAGAGCAGCTGATTTGTAATCAGCAGGTCACGAGTTCGAGTCTGGTCGCCAGCTTACTTTCTAGGAATACCGTAAGCGCTTTAAGCATTATTTAAGCGTATTCAACAGTTTGGAAGTTCATTTACTGACAGGCTTTGATTTATGCAACCTAAAAACAATAATGGTAGTATTGAGATTAAATTCGTTTTTGAGAAAATACCGTATTGATAATCATCGCTTGGCAAATTTGATGATGAGTTAGCGATCTCAACGGCTAAACAAATTTGCTTACAAATTGACAACGATAAGAAACTTGGTAAATTTGAGTGTCAGGATAGCGATGAACTTTTTATGAAGTATCATCTAAAAACTCTACTGGAGCTAGCCATAAGACTAATTTTGTACTCCTCACCGAACTACAAGCAACCTTCATTGTTACTCTCTCTCGCAATTCGCCCCGTGTCGTAGAGTTCAAGGCAACACTTGTTAAATCGTTCTTTGACGCTGACATTTGAAACGCGACCATGCCGAACCATTGATACATATAGCCTTGACCTCTCGCATTTGAAATGCGACATCTACCGCAACCCGCAATTTAATCTCATCGCATCGCGATAAAAAAGTTAAGTTAAAAGTTAAATTAACTTTCAAGATATATGTACATAAATGGCGGTTGACTTTCGATTAGGATATATTTAATATCTAGTTAATACCTAGAAAATATCTAAAAAATAACTAAAAGCAGATGTCAGCAACCGTTGTCAACACACCAAATGAATTTGATGATTTATTACAATGGCTAAAGCAAAACTTTATCCCAAAAGGGTTTGGTGTCGCTGCAAGTAAGTCATATTGCAAAACTTATAAAGCTAACTTGTCTGAATTTACTAAGTTTGTAAACGAATGCTCTATTGCAGTGCCTAAAAAATGGAAAACCCTTTCTGATGAGCAAAAAAAAGTACTTTCTGAGTTTGCTTATAGCTTTGCCGATCCAAGACAAGAAATAAGCATTTTCAGCCTTTTGTATTTGCCGATCAAAATACAATGGCTAAAGTACAAGGGTGAATTTAATGCAGTGCTTGACTTTAATGATGCGCTTAACGCATTCGCAGAAAGCATTGCTAATGCTATCGAGTGCGAAAGTACTTACTATCAGCAAACGCTAGATAAAGTGTATGCAGAGCTAGCTATGGGTAAAACAAAAAACATTGGAAAAGAAATAAAAGCTGAGGATACTAGTGTCTGGTTGTGTAAACTATCGGATAGAGTCGCTGTAAAGGTATGAGGATTCATTCGAGAAGCTAATTGCCGAACACTATCGACGAAATAATGAAGGTAGAAAGAAGTTTGAAGACTTGATTACAGCCTATATCAATGATGAACTTAGAATAAAACCTTTAGATAACAACACCTCAGACAGTGAAGCATTCCCCTCTAAATCTGCTAGAGACGGGTATTTTTTTAGAAAAAAACGCTGAAGAGATCTTCCAAATTTACGGGGATGTGAAAAGTGGGGTAGGCTTATTTACGTTGTTGTTCCATCAAAATGTGTCGTATATCTCGTATGGATATATACGCATAAACAGTATGAGGGTAGACCGCCAGACAGTAGCCTAAAACAGGATTTGTGTGAGATATACAAAAAAGCCGAAGCAGACTAGCTATCCCCTAAGCGTAACTCTTGCAATGTGAAAAATCAACGATTAAGTAATCATGCTTAATCGTTTTTTATTGCCCTTAGTAACAGTCTCTTCTGTCTCAATTCCATAAAACAAAAAGTTCGGCACACGCATCACTGAATCTTTAATGCTTTCCTTAGCATTATCCTCATCAAGCCTATCGAAAATCCCACCATTCAAATAAGGAATCGCCGTAAACCATGCCAACTTAAAATCAGAATGCAAATATTTAGTCCATTTAAAATCTTTGAGAGATTTTTTATCTTTTTGATTTAGCGAATTGAAAAAGACATTCTGCAAAACCCCGCGATAATAGCTATTTGACTCCAAAAAGCGATCATCTCCACAATCCGCCGTCAAAGGATAAACCTCACCATCCCAATCTCTCAATTCTAAAATCTCTGGCTTAATCAGTCCTTTCTCCTTGATAAACCAACAAAACATCGTTCTCGCTAGCAATCGCACCAAAAAGTTTTTGATGTTTTCCTTTTCAGGAATATATTTCTGCATGTTTGTCACAATCGCCGCATCAAACAACGCCAAAGTATTCAAAGGCATTGTTGAGCGCCGTAAGACTTCCGTGGACTGGTTCTTTGGTTTTAAATTACATCTGCTGGTCAATGAATGTGGTGAGCTGCTTAACATCCAAATTACACCAGGTAATGTTGATGATCGTAAACCTATTCCTGACTTGCTTAAATTCATGTTTGGCAAAGTTTTTGCCGATCGTGGTTATGTTTCTCAAGCCTTAGCATCTAAGTTGTTGCAGGATTTTGGTATTGAGTTCTTTGCCAAACCAAAACGCAATATGAAAAACCGTTTAATGCGTTTAACTGACAAACTTCTCATTCGCAAACGTTCGATTATTGAAGCGATTATTGACCAGCTCAAAAATATTTCGCAAATTGAACACTCTCGTCATCGCAGTCCCGTTAAGGCACTGATCATTGTCATTTGCGGACTTATTGCTTATTGTCACCAACCTAAAAAACCTGCTTTACATATGGAGTCGGCTTTACAGCCTTCAGCTTAACCCGAACTCACGTTAATTCATTAATTTAGCATTACAGAATTTTGGCGATCGCTATCTCTACAAAATTAGACTCAAATGGCAACTTCAAATGGCAACTTCGGGAATATCTTCCATATTAGTGCTTACGCTGCTAGTGAATACATCTCCTCGATCGCAGCGATCGCTAAACTCGCAATAATCACAAGCAGAACTATAGAGCGATAACTTGGGATAGTCTTGCGAATCATTAAAGGCTTGAGCAATCTCCATCAAGATTTGCTGCAATCTCTTTTCAGTCTGTTCGTGTTCAGTTTGAGAGTAAGGAATAATCACCGATTGGGCTGTATTAGCAAACCAATAGGTCATCGATAATTGATCGGGGGCGTAGTTTGTGGTTTTGGCTAATAGATATAAATAGAGGCGAGTTTGCCAATTGGTTTGTAATTTTCTAAAAGTGATCGCGACTTGATGCGTTTTCCAATCAAGGATTTGAGCTTGGCGATCGCCCAAAATCAACAAGTCATAAATTGTAGTTAAGACAAAATGCTCTTGAACGCGATCGCTGTTTTCACTATTTTGTAGTGAGACTTCTAAGGTGCGGCGATGTTCGCAAAGGCGATCGCCAGCGATCATTTCTGGCGGTTGTCGATCAAAAGCTGCTAACCACTCCTGTAACTGAGGATTACTACTTGCCAGTGCTGATACATCAAGCCCTAACTCTTTTTGCTGCATAAGTAAGTGAAAGTTTGCCCCCAACAGCAATTTTTCTTTAGAATTTAAATCAGCATCGGGTAAACTCAAAGACTCCAAAAAGCTGTATTCATATCTACGGCGGCAAGTTTCCCAAATATTGAGATGACCCTGAGAAATTGAGGTGATTGGAGAAATAGCTGTCATTGCAGATTTGCGTTCTTGTAGTACCATATCGTCAACCGATCGCCATCACTTATGAATGCACCCAGATGAATGCACCTGCCATTCCCAACTCTAATTCTTTGATGCGCCGATTTTTAAAAATCGTCAACCTGCGACCAGATGAAGCTGAACGCACATTTTTGATGTTTTTATTTTATGGGGTAACGTCGATCGGAGCAGTGTGGCTTGAGTATTCTAGCTCTACATTATTTCTTGAAGCCTATAAAGCCGAAAATCTGACTTGGGTTTATATTGCTACCGCCTTTGTTGTTACTGCTTTTGGCGTTTTTTACTCATGGTTGCAAAAGCTTTTTCCTTTGCGTTGGGTAATGCTGGGCATCTCATTGCTATTAGTCTTACCACTGCCGTTTGCTTGGTTAGGACTCATGCAGCAAAAAGGGGCGTTTGTATATTTGGCAGCCGTATTTGGGATTCGTTTATGGGTAGAAGGTATTTATGTACTTAGTAATATCAACAACGACATTGCCGCTAACCAATTATTTAATATTCGGGAAATTAAACGAGCTTTTCCCTTAATTAGTACAGGAATTATTGTTGCCGAAATTGTAGGTGGTTTTTCCTACCCATTTTTAGTGGGTTGGGGCGGGGCTATAAATATGACCCTAGCAACTTGTGTGATGCTGTTTATCGGTTCGTGCGTGTTGTTTTATTTAAGCACTCGATATCGGCAAGCATTTCCCAACTCTATTTATAACAGTGAGGAAGACAACGAAATTTCTACGCGTTCTATAAAAGGCAAGATCCGTAACTATGTCTGGCTTTTATTTGGCTTTTTCATAGCCGCTCAAATTTTGTTTTTTATGATCGAGTTTCAGTATCAGACTCAACTGGAAATTCATCTTAAAACGGAAGTAGCGATCGGTAGCTTTTTAGGAATTTTTGGCGGCATTATGGGAGTCTTTAAGCTTACCCTACAGCTTTTTGGCTCTAGTCGAATTATTGAGCGGATTGGGGTATTTTTTGCGGTACTCATGCCACCTGTGGGCATCATTATTACAGGTACTCTAGCGGGTTTTGCCCCATTCGGCTTGTTAGCTGGCTTTGTAGTTCTAAAATTCTTTGACGAGTTATTTCGTTTTACGATTGTGGCGGCAACTGCGCCTACCCTCTTTCAGGCTGTGCCAGATCAGTTGCGTAGTCAGATCCAATCTTTTGTGAGAGGCATCGCCGATCCTTTAGCAACTGGTGGTGCAGGAGTTTTAATTTGGGTTGTTAGCGAAATTTTTAAAAAACGTGGCATTAGTAACGATATATTCGCCCATTGGTTTGCGGGAGTAATTGTTCTAGTCGCCGTGATCTGGGTAGCAGTTATTTGGTTACTGCGCCGAGGATATTTAGAGCTGTTAATTCAAAGTGTAGAACGTGGTCAACTGAGTCTATTGGCTGTAGACACTCGCGAGCTGCGTCGCGCCGTATCTGAGTCAATGACAAGAGCCGGAACGCAGACTGAGCAGTCGGTTTGTATTGAGCTATTGACACAAATTGCACCCCAATCTGTGGGTGAGTCGCTTGCACCAATACTGTCCCAAATGACGCCAGATTTACAGGCTCAGAGCCTTGATGCGATGCTCGAAAATCCTGAGCCAAAGTATCTACTATATATTCGTGAAGTAATGCAATCTCCTAACGCATCACCTCAAGTACAGGCTCTATGTTTGCGTTATATTTTACTAGCTGATGAAAAAAATCGAGACATTGATAGTTTAAGGAGTTATTTAAGTCCCGAACAAAATCCGATTATTCGCGGTACTGCTGTCGCTCTAATGATGCGGCTGGGGGCTTCGGCGCAGGTCGCTGAGGCGACAAATACTTTGCGTCATATGATTACTAGTTCGTCACAACCTGAGCGGGTTTTGGGCTGTCGGGCGCTGGCTGAAGCTGCTTTTATGCAGTCTTTACGTTTTTATGTGCCGCAATTATTGCAAGATCCTTCGATTGAGGTGCGGTGTGCGTTGCTAAAGGCGATCGCAGCAACCCGCGCTAGCGAATATTTTCCATCAATCATTCGTGGTTTACATTACAAAGCTACACGCAAAGCCGCTCATGAGGCGCTAGTTACACTTGGTGATGATGCAATTAGTTCTTTGCTAGAGCTTACCTGTAGCGATCGCAGTCCTGATAATGTGCGAGTCCAAGCATGGGACATTTTGGGAGAAATAGGAACACAGACTTCAATTTCGTTGCTTGCTAGCAATTTGACTAAGTCTTGGGGTAAGCATCGACGCCAAATTCTGCGTACTCTTATACGCATTCCTCAAGAGCATGGTATTGAGATCATCCTTGAAATGATTGGGCGCAGTGGAATTGAAAAAATGGTGATTCAAGAACTGGGAGTTATGACTGAGGCTTGGGCAGGGGTTGAGGATATACCATTGGCTGAAGTTTCAACAACAGAGGCGGAATTACTAGTAGAGTCTCTCCAGAATGAGGCGATCGATTGCTTGGAGCGAATTTTTCTAATGATGAAATTACTTTATTCATCATCAGCAATTCAGGCGGCTTCTTTTAATATTCTGTCTGGTTCTAAAAGTAGTCTGGCGCGCGGCATGGAAATTTTGGACAATACTGTTGATATGAGTATTAAGCAAGTTTTATTGTCAGTGGTGGATAATCGCTCAATCGCCGATAAGTTGAGTATTCTGGCAACTATTCATCCTTACAAAAAATTGTCACCGAGCGAGCGTTTACAGCAACTTGTCGATTTGCGCTATTGTTTTTCAGATTGGTCATTAGCTTGTTGCTTTCACGTAGCACGAACTCAATCGTGGAGCTTGCCTGCGGATGCAATGTTAAAATGCCTAGAACATTCGACAGGTTTTGTTAGGGAGGCAGTGATTTCTTATTTGCAAGTTGCTTCACCGCGATCGCTAATTAAAATTTTGCCGCATTTATTGAAGGATCGCGATTCTTTGGTGCTAGCTCAAGCTCGGGCAATTTCCTATTACTTTCAAAATAATCAGAAAAATACCCTAAATTTAGGTGATAATTCCCAAGAAAGTAAAGTGCTAGACACGGAAATTAAAACCAGAATGGGCGGCAAACCAAATGGGGAATCTTGAGCCATGCTAACCAGTATTGATCGGTTGTTATTGGTGCGCGGAGTTCCGATCTTTAAGGAGTTGCGCGATGACTTTTTGGTTCGTCTAGCTTCAATTATGAATGAGGTGTCATATCCAACGGGCAAGACGATTTTTGCCCAAGGTCAAGAGGGGCGATCGCTATATATTGTGGTAGCAGGAAAAGTTCGAGTGCATTTGGGGGATAAAGATTTAGCGGTTTTAGATAAGGGGACTTGTTTTGGTGAAATGTCGCTATTTGATGCCGAGCCGCGATCAGCTTCGGTGACAACGATCGCTGGCTGCGATTGTCTAGTGCTAACTCAACAACAACTGTATGAAGCGATCGATGAGACTCCCGACATCGCTGTAAATATTATTCGCTTGCTATCTCGCCGTATTCGTAGCCAAAATATCCAACTGAACGAGTTACAAGCTTCTAAACAATCTTAAGTACCATTTCGCCCACATTCCATTTTTTGATTTTTCACTTTGTTCTGAAACTAGTGGCGACAGCTATATCCTCAGATAGAGATTGCTAATATAGTATTATATTTATGTCAAATTCGGTATAAATTTGATTTGTAGGTAAAAACTACAAGTTTGTATTAAGTCGCTTTATCTAAGCTTCATGAAATTTTCTTTGATCTATATATTTAGGCATAAGAGATGTAAGAACAAATATATAAGGTTCTTTCTCAACTATTTATCAACCTAATTAAAAAAAATATAATGACTAAGGAAATTTTTGTGCTTAGTGGAGAGATTAAAACTCCGCCATTTTCTAGCGAAGCAAGACGTGAAGCGGGATTTTTGCTTAGAAAAGTTCAAGAAGGTGAATCGCT
>Ga0105048_10001687_pt1 | contig 35834 bp, 25 predicted proteins | sample MAT05_FD_78382 | JGI IMG/M metagenome (GOLD analysis project Ga0105048, IMG submission 78382) | Freshwater microbial communities from Lake Fryxell liftoff mats and glacier meltwater in Antarctica - MAT-05 | ecosystem: Environmental > Aquatic > Freshwater > Ice > Liftoff microbial mat | place... | reverse complement strand
CTGCGCGAACCGTGCGCACCAAGCCGCGCGCTCGCGACGAGGCACCAGCCAGCGGGGCCGCTGCGACATCGCCGAGCACGCGCCGCTGCGGGACGAAGTGCACGCCCGGCTCGGGCGAGGCTGCATTGCCCACTGCCTCCCGAGAAGCTGGCGAGGTTCGAGAAGCTTTTCGGAACCATGATTGTGACCTACACATCGACTGAAGTCGGTTTCGATACGCCAGCATTTGAGAAGTATCCGGCTTGGAACGCTAAGGAGCCGTATCGGGTTGAAGTTGCCACCGAAAAGCAGGTGATCATTCGACACAAGAATCCGCGGACAAAGGAAGAAGAGCCCTCTGTGATTAACTTCGATAGTCCAGATCGTTACTGGATCGACCTAAGCTTAGGCAGCATTCAAGGCGTGAAAGGACGGGAGTATTTCGACCGTGTGCGGTCCCCTAACGTAGAGCCAAACAAGCAGCCAGAGGAAGCCGAGGGGCTGCATCAGCCTTCAAATCAGGGTACACCGCCCGCCGCCTGCCCAAAGTGAACCGTCCTCAAAGCCTTTAAGAAATGCTATCGCCATTTCTTTACTGATGGCGTTCTGCGTAGGCAGCGAGCTTGCTCGCGCTTAGCCTAAAACGCGCCCGCGAGCGGGCGGCCTACACGGCTACGGTTTAGGCCTAAAAAACGGGTCAAACCCGAATAGTTTTGGCTGGTAGTGGGTGGTTTTGGCGGCGGAGCACGACGATCTCCGCGTTGGATAAAGGTTCGGTGTAGCGCCGCTACGGCCACGGCTCACCGGGGACGGTGAAGTACTGTCGCTTCGCTCGGTACGCCTTGCCGCATAACGGCACGACGTTTTTGAAAGGGCTCTGACGCCGTGCTCAGCTGCGGTAGTCGGCGTTTTCGCTGACGTACTCGTGGGTGAGGTCGGCGCCGATCACGGTCGCGCCCGCGCTGCCGGCTCCGAGGTCGATCTCGATTTCCACGCAGCGTTCGTGCGGCGGATAGTCGATCGGCGGCGTATAAACGCCGTCTTTCGGCGGGGCGCTTGCGTAGAGTTCGGCATTCTTCAGGTGCGCGACGAGGGCGTTTTCCTTGGTCGGATCGAGGGAGAATTCGCCGTTTTGCACGATGGTGATGCCGCCGAGCTTCATCTGCGTGCGGTGGAGCGCGAGGTTCGGTTCGTGCGCGCCGACGTATTTGCCGACGGCTTGGACGAGGCGGCCGACGTTGGCGTCGTTGCCCGCGACGGCGCATTTGAAGAGCGGGGCGTTGACTACGCTTTTGGCAATGGCTCTGGCGGTGCGTTCGGTGGGTGCACCGGAAATTTTCACGCGGATGACGTGGCGCACGCCTTCGCCGTTGCGTGCGACGTCTTCGGCGAGGTCGGAGCAGATCGTGGTGAGCGCGGCTTCGAAGGCGGCGAGGTCGCGGCAGGGGACTTTGCCGGAGGAGAGCAGGGCGACGGTGTCGGAGGTGCTCGTGTCGCTGTCGATGCTCATGCAGTTGAAGCTGCGGTCGACGGCGCGGGCGAGGATGGTACGTAGTTCGGCGCGCGGCACGGTGAGGTCGGTCAGGAGGTAGACGAGCATGGTCGCCATGTTGGGCTCGATCATACCGGCGCCTTTGGCGATGCCGACGATGCTGCCGCCGAGGAGGTCGGCGCGTCGGATTTTTGGATACAGGTCGGTGGTGACGATGCCTTCGGCGGCGGGCAGGATGGAGCCGGGCGCGAGGGCGGCGATGGCTTGCGGGAGCGCGGCGGCCATGGCGTCGGCGGGCAGGCGCCAGCCGATGACGCCGGTGGAGCTCGGGAGGATTTCCGAGGCGGCGAGGCCGAGGGCTTTGCCGGCGGCGGTGCAGAGGCGTTCGGAGGTCTCGACGCCGCCGGGGGCGCAGACGTTGGAGATTTTGTTGTTAACGAGGATCGCGCCAAGTTTTGGCTCTTCCAAGCGTTTCCGGCCGATGATCACGGGCGCGCCGGGGAAGGCGTTTTTCGTAAACATCGCGGCGAAGTTTTCCGTGGGTTTGTCGAGGGCGATGAGCGTGAGCGTCATCTTGGCGGGCTTGGGCACTTCGAAGGGAGTGAAGTCGAAGCGCGTCGTCCCCACGCGGAAACCGGCGGGCAGCGTGGCTTGGCTGGCGAGCCAGGCGCGGTGTTCTTCGCGAGTCGTGAAAGTGAGATGAGTACTGGGCACGGGCGCGAATTTGCGCCGACGGGCGGCAGAGTGAAGCCGAATTTATGTGACGAACGTGGTCGCACGGGCGTCACGGCCGCGTAAATATTTTGCGCCGGGTAAAAATTATTATGGAAAAACGAGGCATGGGTGCGTTAAGGATTCGTTCTCTTCAGAATTTATGAGCGAACTTTTTTCTTCCCTTTTCTTTTTCGCGGCGCACCGCCGCGCGCTCTGATCGTCGATGAATACTAACGTTTCTGAAGTTACCGCGAAGGCCAAGGTTCTCCTTGAGGCCTTGCCCTACATCCAAGATTTCCGTGGCTCCACGTTCGTCGTGAAGTACGGCGGCAGTTTTATGGATGATCCCGATCCGATCGCGCGCACCCGCGTGGCGTACGACATCGCGTTCCTCGCGGCGGTCGGCATCAACGTCGTTGTCGTCCACGGTGGCGGCAAGGCGATCACGCGGGCGATGGAGACCTCAGGCCTGAAGGCAAATTTTGTGAACGGGCTGCGCGTCACCGACGAGGCGACGATGCAGGTCGTGAAAAAGACGTTGAACGAAATCGTGAACAAAGATGTTTGCGACGCGATCGTCATCGCCCGGGGCAAGCCCCACGGCCTCCCCGGCGACACCGTGCTCACCTGCGAAAAACTCACGGTCGACGACGATGGCAACACGCTCGATCTCGGCTATGTGGGCGACGTCACCGAAGTGAAAGTGAAGGTCATCAAGAAGGAAATCGCCGACGGTTTTATTCCGATCATCTCGCCGGTGGCCGAAGGACTCGACGGCAAACCTTACAATGTGAACGCCGATGTCGCGGCCGGCCGCGTGGCCAGCGCGTTGCGGGCCCGGCGTCTCGTGTACATGAGCGATGTCCCCGGTCTGCTCTCGGCGCCGCCTGACCCGGCCACACTGATCTCGACGCTCAAGATCAACCAAGTGGATGAGCTAAAGAGAAAAGGCATCATCGACAAAGGCATGCGCCCGAAAGTCGCCAGCGCCATCCGCGCCCTGAACGAGGGCGTGCAACGCGTGCACTTCATCGACGGCCGCCTGCCGCACAGCCTGCTGCTGGAGATTTTCACCGACAAAGGTATCGGCACCGAAATCGTCCACGGCTGAGGCGGTGGTTGATTTTACGGATGCGACGGATGATTTGATCGGCGCGCCGGCAAATCCCCGCTTCACTCCCTCGCGTAACTTCCCTTTTTGTTTCCATGAACCCGCCTACCCATCTGCGCACCTCCACGGCTGATCTTTACGACGCGCATGTTTTGAAAAACTATGCGCGCGCTCCGCTGACGTTGGTGCGTGGCAGCGGTGCGTTGGTTTGGGATGATCAGGGCACGCAATATCTCGATTTCACTGCGGGCATCGCGGTGAACGCGCTCGGGCATTGCCATCCGCACTGGGTCGCGGCGGTCCAGCGCCAGGCGGGGGAACTGATTCATACCAGTAATCTTTTCCGCAACCCGAACCAGGCCGAGCTCGCGCGTCGGCTCGTCGGCTACGCCGGACCGGGCCGGGTGTTTTTCTGCAACAGCGGCGCCGAGGCCAACGAGGCGTTGATCAAACTCGCGCGCTTGCACGGCGTCGCCAAAGCCGGCGGCGAAGACGGCAAGTGCTACAAGATCATCTGCGCGAAAAACGCGTTTCACGGCCGCACCTACGGTGGCATGAGCGCCACGCCGCAGGAGAAAATCCAGAAAGGCTTCGCGCCGCTGGTGCCGGGCTTTGTCTTCGGCGAACTGAACAACCTCCAGAGCTTCGCCGATCTCATCGACGCGCAGACGGCCGCGATTTTCGTCGAGACGATTCAGGGCGAGAGCGGCATCAATCCCTGCACGCCGGAATTTTTGCTCGGGTTGCGCGCGTTGTGTAATCAGCACAACCTGCTGCTGCTGCTCGACGAAGTGCAGTGTGGCATCGGGCGCACGGGTAAATTTTTCTCGTTCGAATACGCGGGCGTGCAACCCGACGCGATCGGCATGGCCAAGGGCCTCGGCGGCGGTTTCCCCATCGGCTCGATGTGGGTGCGCGAAAACGCGGCCGATCTCTTTCATCCCGGCAACCACGGCACGACGTTTGGTGGCACGCCGCTCGCGTGCGCGGCGGCGCTGGCGGTGCTCGATGTGATCGAGCGCGAACGGCTCTTGGAAAAGGTGACGTTTAATAGCGTCGCTTGGCACGCGGCGCTCAACCAACTCGTGACGGATTTCCCGAAACAGATGCTCGCTGTGCGCGGCCAAGGCTACTTGGTCGGCCTGCAACTCGCGGGTGATGTCGCTCCGTATCAGACGGCGTTGCGCGAGGCTGGCATGCTCGTGCCGACGGCTGGCGGAAACGTCATCCGGCTCCTGCCGCCGCTTACTGCGACGACCGAGGAGCTCGCGCAATCGGTTGCCATCTGGCGCAAAGTGCTGACGGCCAAGGCCTGAGCCGGCGCTTTATTTTTCTCTGGTCGAGGCGGTCGGTCTTCCCTAGAACCGACCGTTTCCCATGAAGCATTTCATTAAAGAAACAGACCTGACGCCACGCGAAGCGGCGGCGGTCTTCGCGCAGGCCGCGAGCTTCAAGAAGTCACGCGGCCGGAAAACCGCTCCCGTTCTCAGCCAGCAGACGTGGGCGCTCATGTTCTCGAAATCGAGCACGCGAACCCGCGTTTCCTTTGAAGTCGGCGTGCATGAGCTGGGCGGCAATCCGCTTTTTCTCAACAAGAACGACATCCAGCTCGGTCGCGGCGAATCGGTTGAACACACCGCCAAAGTTCTCTCGCGTTACATTCACGGACTCATCGTGCGGACTTACGATCACGCCGATCTGCTCGAGCTCGCGCGCCACTCCACCGTGCCCGTGATCAACGCGCTGACGGATCTCCTGCACCCGTGCCAGATGTACGCCGACGCGTTTACGCTGGCGGAGCGTTGGGCGAAACGCGGCAAGAGCCTGACGGAATCGCTTAAGGGCAAAAAAATCGCTTTCCTCGGCGACACGGCCTCCAACATGGCCAACTCGTGGATCCTCGGCGCGAACCATTTCGATATGCAGATCTCGCTGTCGGGCCCGAAGGGGTTCAAGCCCGGCGCGGCCTTCAACGCGTTCATCGCCAAGGAAGGCACCGCTGTCGGCTACGAGTTCACGCATGATCCTTACGAGGCGGTGCGTGGCGCCGACGTCGTTTACACCGATGTCTGGGTCAGCATGGGCAAAGAGGAAGAATCCTCCAAGCGCATCGAGCTGATGTCGTCGTATTCGGTGAACGCCGAACTCCTCGACGCCGCCAAACCCGGCGCGTACTTCATGCATTGCCTGCCCGCTTATCCGGGCAAGGAAGTCACGCAGGAAGTCCTCGACGACCCGCGCTCGATCATCTTCGACCAAGCCGAAAACCGCCTGCACATGCAGAAAGCCCTCATGGCGTTTCTGGCCAAGGCGGCAAAACGCTAACAGCCCGGTTGCACAGAGGGCACTGAGGTGAGCACAGAGAGCACAAAGAATCGCAGGTTTCTCGGACGGCTCTCTGTGAACTCTGTGTTGCCCTCCGTGAGCTCTGTGTAATGGATCGAATCTGCGTCCCTTTTCGCCGTTCTCCTTAATTCTCAATTATCATTATGAAAATCGTCCTCGCTTACTCCGGCGGCCTCGACACGTCCGTCATCGTCAAATGGCTCAAAGAAACCTACGACGCCGAAATCATCACTTTCGCCGCTGATGTCGGCCAGGAAGAAGAGCTCAAGGGCCTCGATAAAAAGGCCAAGAAAACCGGCGCCTCGAAACACTACACCCTCGATCTCGTCGAGGAGTTTGCGCGCGATTACATCTATCCGATGATTCGGGCCAACGCGATTTACGAGGGCCAGTACTACCTCGGCACTTCGATCGCCCGCCCGCTCATCGCCAAGGCCCAAGTCGAAATCGCCAAAAAGGAAAAGGCCGACACCGTCGCCCACGGCGCCACCGGCAAAGGCAACGACCAATGCCGTTTCGAGCTCACCTACATGGCGCTCGCGCCGCAGCTCCAGATCATCGCTCCGTGGAAAATGGAAGAGTACCGCGCGCTCTTCCCCGGCCGCGCCGAGATGATCGCCTACTGCGAGAAGCACAAAATCCCCGTCGAGGCCTCGCTCAAAAAGCCGTATTCGATGGACCGAAACCTTCTGCACATCTCCTATGAGGCCGGCATTCTCGAAGACCCTTGGTTCGACCCCACCACCGAGGAGAACAAGGGCATGTTCAAACTCTCCGTCTCGCCCGAGGACGCTCCGGACAAGGCCGAGTACGTCGAACTCGATTTCGAAAAGGGTGACTGCGTCGCCGTCAACGGCAAGAAGCTCACCCCCGGTAACGTGTTGAAGGCGCTCAATAAACTTGGCGGTAAGCACGGTATCGGTCGCGTGGACCTCGTGGAAAACCGTTTCGTCGGCATGAAGTCGCGCGGCGTGTATGAGACTCCCGGCGGCACGATCCTCATGCAGGCCCACCGCCAGGTGGAATCGCTCACGCTCGACCGCGAGGTGTTGCACCTGCGCGACGGCCTCATCCCGAAATACGCCGAACTCGTGTATAATGGCTTCTGGTTTGCCCCCGAGCGCGAGGCGCTCCAGGCGCTCGTCGACGAGAGCCAGAAATTCGTGAGCGGCACCGTCCGCCTGAAGCTCTACAAGGGCAACATCATCACCTGCGGCCGCAAGTCGAAGTATTCACTTTACGACGACAAGATCGCGTCGATGGAAGGCGTGAAGAGCTGGTACAACCAGAGCGACGCGACCGGCTTCATCCGCTTGAACGGCCTGCGCCTCCGCGCCCGCGCCCTCGCCCAGGGCGGCCCGAAGCTCTGAGTTCGCCACACGTGCGCCGCTGGTGGCGTGCGCCCTTTGTTCACTTACAGCCAGCCACTCACCGTGGCTGGTTTTTTTGCGCCCCCCAAAATCGGTGTCGTCTCGGACGCGGCTCCCGTTAGGTACAAAGGGCGATGGCCGACGCATACCCCTTTTTGCCGGAAGATTTTCTCCTCAACTCCGAGTGGGCGCGCACGCTCTACTTCGAACACGCCGCCAAGCAGCCCATCTTCGATTATCACTGTCACCTGCCGCCCGCGGAGATCGCCGCCAACCGCCAATTCGAGAACCTCACGCAGCTCTGGCTCGCGGGCGATCACTACAAATGGCGCGCCATGCGTTCCAACGGCGTTCCGGAAAACCTGATCACCGGCGCCCAGTCGAGCGACCACGATAAGTTCCTCGCGTGGACCCGAACCGTTCCCTACACCCTGCGTAATCCGCTCTATCACTGGTCGCACCTAGAGTTGCGCCGCTATTTCGGCCTCATGGATCTCATCAACGAATCGAGCGCGCCGAAAATCTGGGCCGCCGCCAACGCGCAACTCCGCTCGCCGGAACTTTCCGTCCACGGCATTCTGACGAAGAACCGCGTGAACGTCATCTGCACGACCGACGATCCGGCCGACGACCTCGCGCACCACGTCGCGATCAAGCAGTCGGCCTTGGAGACAAAGGTGTACCCCACGTTTCGCCCCGACAAGGCCTTCGCCGTGGGCCAGCCGGTCGGTTTCAACGTCTGGGTCGACCAGCTCGCCGCCCGAACCAATCACGAGATACGCGATCTCACCGCATTCCTCGACGCGCTGAAAAGCCGGCATGATTTCTTTCATTCGCTCGGCGGACGTTTGTCGGATCACGGTTTGGAAAACCTGCCCGACGCCGACTGCACCGAGGCACAGGCCGCTGCGATCTTTGCCGCCGCGCGCAGCGGCAGCGCCGCCACGCCGGAGCAGGTGGCAAAGTTCACCTGGTTTATGATGCTCTTCTTTGGTCGACTCGACGCGGAGCGCGGGTGGACGAAGCAGCTGCACCTCGGTGCGATCCGAAATAACAACGCGCGCCTCCTTCAACGCATCGGCGCGGATGCTGGTGTCGATTCCATCGGCGATTTTCCGCAGGCCCGCGGCCTCACCCGCTATCTCGATTGTCTCGACCGCGAGGGCAAGCTGCCGAAAACGGTCATCTACAATCTCAATCCCGCCGACAACTACGTCTTCGCCACCGCCATTGGCAACGTGCAGGACGGCACGATTCCGGGGAAAATTCAGTTTGGCTCAGGTTGGTGGTTCCTGGATCAGAAGGAAGGCATGGAGTGGCAGCTCAACGCACTTTCGCAGCTCGGCCTGCTCAGTCGCTTTGTCGGTATGTTGACCGATTCGCGCAGTTTCCTGAGCTATGTGCGCCACGAGTATTTCCGCCGACTGCTCTGCTCGCTGATCGGCGCCGACGTGGAGAAAGGACTGATCCCGGCCGACCGCGCGCTAGTCGGCGGTATGATCGAAGCTATCTGCTATAAAAACGCGCTGGGCTACTTCGGTCTGGAAGCAGGCAAGTTGTAAGCGGGCAGGGTGGACTCGATGGAGGGCAACGCGCTGTCGTTGCCGGTGGCGACGAGGTGGGCACGGCGGCCCGCCCTCCCTGCAGGAGCGATGCAGAATGAAGCAGCTTCGCAATTTCGTGCCCACGTAGGCCGCCCGCTTGCGGGCGCAGATAAGCGCGAGCAAGCTCGCGGCCTACTCGCGCTCGCGCAATCGCTTGATGGCATTGTGTAGGCGGTTCGACCTTCCTCCGGCATGGCTCTGTGGCCTCAGTGCCACCTCCCGTGCGCTCAGTGCAACCGGATTTTTTCCGCACTGAGCAGGTCGGTTTTGTGACGACCCTGCTCGACTCCTAGGCGCGGAGCGTACGCCTGGTGACGTTATACGGGCAAGGTGAGCACGGCCTGACAGCCGGTGGGCGGGCGGTTTTGCAGGGTGACTTCGCCGTGGTGGAGGTGGGCGATTTCGCGGACGAAACTCAGGCCCAGTCCGGTGCCTTTTGCGCCGGTGTCGGGGCGCGGGAGCGAGTAGAAGCGTTCGAAGATTTTGTCGCGGGCGTAGTCGGGTAGGCCGGGGCCGGCGTCGTCGATTTCGACCACGGCGAGGTGTCCGCGTTTGGCGAGGCTGAGCGTGATCGTGCCGCCAATCGGGGAAAATTCGGCGGCGTTTTGGAGGAGGTTGGCGAGAGCTTGCGTGAGGAGAAAGCGTTCGCCGCGCACGGTGACGGCAGCGGGGGCGTGCAGATCGACGGTGAGGTGGCGGGCGTGGAGTGTGCCGGTGAGGCTGTCGAGCACGGTGCGGGCGAGGTTGGCGAGTTCGATCGGTTCGGTGGGGCCGAGGCCTTTGCGGGCTTCGAGGGCGGAGAGCTGGAGGAGTTTGTCGATGAGCTGTTGGATACGGGCGGATTCGTTACGGATGTTGGCGAGGAATTTTGCGCGCTGGTCTGGCGGCATGGCCTCGTCAAGGAGTTCGGCTGCGCCGCGGATGGCGGAGAGTGGGGCTTTGATCTCGTGGGTGAGCGTCTGGGTGTAATGTTCGATGTATCTTTTGCCTTCGAGGGCTTCGCGCATTTCGTCGAAGGCTTGGCGCAGCACGCCGACTTCGCGGCCCGCGATGCGGGGCAGGGTGGCGGGGCGACCGTCGCGCACGGCGCGGGCGTAGGCGGTGAGGCGCGCGATGGGCGTGGTGAGCCAGACGGAGAAGGCGAAGCCGGTGAGGATGACGAGTGCGCCGCCGATGAGACCGGCCCAGAGGATGCGGCGTTTGGCGACGTCAACAAGTTCGTTGATATTGCGTGTGGGTTTGCCGACGGTGAGCGAGCCGATAATGGCGCCGCGGACGCGGAGGGGCGCGGCGACGTGGATGACGAGTGAGGAGTCGTTGGTGGGGTCGACACGGCTGCCGCGCGCGCCGTAGTCGCCGGCGAGGGTGAGGCGGACGTCGCGCCAGCGGGAGTAGTCTTTGCCCTCGTCGGCGCTGTGGTCGGAGTCGTAGAGCACGCGGCCGGTGGCGTCGGTTACGTAGATGCGGAGGTCGACGTTGGTTTTGCGGATGCTGTAGATCCGGGCGTCGAGGGTGCGTTGGTAGGCAGGGTCGAAAAGACGGTGGAGGGCTTCGGGCGTGATGCGGCCGTCGGTGATGGCCTCGGCCTCGACGGCGGAGGCGAGAAGATTGGCGGCGTCGACGAGCGATTCCTCCATCGATTCGAGGTAGCGGGGGCGCACGGTATCCATCGTCCACGCGACCAAGTACCAGGCGCCACCGCCAACAAGCAGAAGGTAGACGAGGAGGATGCGGGTGCGGATGGTCACGGGCGGGGTGATTTGGGCGTGGGGATTGGTTTATTCACGCAGCGAGTAGCCGAGGCCGCGGTGGGTTTGGATGGGGTCGGCGGCGGGGTCGATGGCGCGGAGTTTGGCGCGCAGGGTTTTGATGTGGGCGTCGACGGTGCGGTCGAAGCTGGCGGCGGGTTCGTCCCACGCGGCGGTCATGAGTTGTTCGCGCGAGAAGACGCGGCCGGGGTGGGCGAAAAGGGTTTTGAGGAGGCGGAATTCGCAGCGGGTGAGGTCGAGGGCTTGGGCGCGGTAGGTGATGCGGCAGCGGGCTTCGTCGAGGACGAAGGTGGGCGCTCTTGGCGGTGGCGTGGAGATCGGCTCGACGGCGGGCGCGGGTGTGCCATGGCCGTTGGTTCGGCGGAGGATGGCTTTGACGCGGGCGGTGAGTTCGCGGGGACTGAAGGGCTTGACGAGGTAGTCGTCGCCGCCGATTTCGAGGCCGACGATGCGGTCGATTTCACTGGAGCGGGCGGTGAGAAAGAAGATCGGCACGTTGGAGCGGGCGCGGATGGTTTTGCAGAATTCGAAGCCGCTGCCGTCGGGCAGACCGATGTCGAGGATGACGAGGGTGAAGTCCTGCGCGGCGAGTGCGGCGAGGCCGGCTTGGCCGGTGGCGCACCAGTGGGGGGTGAAGCCCTCGGTTTGCAGTGCATAGAGGAGGGTGTCGGCGATGGCAGGCTCGTCTTCGATGATGAGGATTTTCGGGGTCACGCGGGGCATGAGGCTGCGCAAGGCGTGCGTGCGGGTCAATGCGATGGGGTGAAGAAGGCGTGGGAGCGAGCAGGGGGAAGTGCTGGCTCCGCTGGGTGGTTACCCTTAGGGCGCGCTTAGGGCTTTAGGTTGGCCGCGTAGCGCCGATATTGAGGGCTGATTTATGTCAACCACTGCTACGGATAGCACGATCAAGGACCGTGTGATGCGATTCGCGCGCAAGCTGCCGACGTCGCCGCACATTTTCGGCCGACTCGGTATGCTGTTGAGTAACGTCAACGCGGATCTGGAGGATATCGTGAAACTCGCGGCGGTGGACGCGGGCCTGACGGCGCGCGTGATTCGCATGAGCAACAGCGTGTTTTTCCGTGGCGACATGGCGGTGAGCACGCTCGAGGATGCGATTAGTCGCGTGGGTTTTCGCGAAGTTCATAAAATCGTGGGCGTGGCGATGACGGATCAAGTTTTTCAGGGCGGTCTGCCGGTTTATAACCTTACAGCCTCGCAGGTCTGGGAAAACTCTGTGGTCACGGCGCTGGCGATGGAAAATCTGGCGGTGGTCGCCCGCGAGGACGAGGGCGTGGCCTATACGATCGGCCTGCTCCGTCCGGTGGGAAAACTGGTGCTCGATACGATGATCGAGATGGAGCAGCCCGGCGTCACCTGTCCTGACAATCTCACGCTCGATCTGCCGTCGTGGGAGCATGCCTGGGCGGGCATCACCAGCAACGAAGTCGGTGCCATGGTCATGCAGGAATGGCGTATGTCCGACGCGGTTTTTCACGGGGTAAAAAATCACTATCGCCCCGATGACGAAGGCGGTGTGATGGGCGCGCTGTTGCACTTGGCGTGCTGGGTGGCCGATCAGCTGGGCAAGGGCTTCAAGGTTGAATTTAAACAATGGTCCCTGAGCGATGAGACATTGCAACGCGCCGGTGTGTCGGCCGACGCCGTGCAAGCCTGCATCGCGGAAACGCAGGAAGCGCTCAACGCCCTGAAGACGCGCCTGAAAGCAGGTTGAGTCGAAGGCGCGGCGGCTACGGCAGCGGAAAAAGGGGGCTCATTTTTGTCGTTGACAAAAGGTTCGTCCACGCCCGCGCCCGTTTTGCGTTTCAGCTTTTTCGCGGCGGGCCGATAAAAAGGGAGTCAGCGTCAGGGTCTGTCTTTTTTATTCCGTATGCTCTCGGCACAAGCACCTCTCAAAGATCACCTCCTGCGGCTGGCGCAGAAACTCCCGACGTCGCCGCAGATTTTTGGTAAACTTTGTCTGTTGCTCGACGACCTCGATGCCGACGTGGGCAAAGTCGTCGATTTGATCAGCCTCGACGCCGGACTCACCGCGCGTGTGCTCCGCCTGAGCAACAGCGTTTTTTTCCGCGGCAGCCTTTCGATTCAAACGCTGGATGAAGCGATCGAGCGCGTGGGTTTTCGCGAAGTGCACAAGATCGTCGGCATCGCGATGACCGAACAGGCCTTTAAGGATGGCCTGCCCTCGTATCATTTGAGCGCGAAGGAAATTTTCGAAAACTCCGTCTGCACCGCGCTCGCCATGGAGCTGCTCGCGCGCGCCGCCGGCGAAGACGGACACCAAGCCTACACCGTCGGACTCCTGCGCCAGATCGGGAAACTCCTGCTTGGCCGCATGCTCGAAAAAGAACACCCCGGCATCATTTGTCCTGAGGACGAGGACCTCTGCGCTTGGGAGCGGAACCAATTTAACATCACCAGTCACGAAACCACCGCGCTCGTGTTGGAATCTTGGAAACTGCCCGCCGCCGTCCACCTCGGCATCCGCCACCACCACCAGCCCGAGGCCTTCAGCGGCGAGGGCATGCAAGGCGCGGTGCTGCACCTCGCCTGCTGGGTCGTGCAGATGATGGGCAAGGGCTTGAAAGCCGAGGCCCGCATTTGGGAGCTCTCCGACGAACGGCTCGCCCTCGCTGGCGTCACCGAGGAGTGCGTGCGCGACAGCGTGGCGGAAACCGAAACTGCCTTCCATCTTCTTTGCCAGCAGCTCGGCGTTGAGTGAGACGACTGCGGCGGGCGCGGAGCTTTGGTTCAGGCGCGAGGATCAGGAATTTCCCTTGGGGTTTTCCCTGAATTGAAAACGAACAACATCTCCGCGCTAAATTTTTTCACGCGGGACTTGCACCCCGGGAGCGCCCCCCGTTTTTTTAAGCGCCCGCGATCCTCGCAGCAAACCCTGCGCGAAGATTTGTAATAAACACGCAGCTGCGTCGGGCTCTCTGTGGTCTACTCCTCACACCCCATGAAAACAAAGAACCTCGCCACACCCCTCATCAATAATCCGACCCTGCTGCAATGGGTTGGACAGATCGCCAGACTCACCAAACCCGCTGCGATTCACTGGATCGACGGCTCGCAGGAAGAAAACGACGCCCTCTGCCAGCAGCTCGTCGACGTCGGCACCTACATCAAGCTCAACGAAAAACTTTGGCCCAACTGTTATTACGCCCGCTCGGACCCGGGTGATGTGGCCCGCGTCGAAGAGCGCACTTATATATGTAGCAAATTCCAAGACGCCGCCGGCCCGACCAACAACTGGGCCGACCCCGATCAGATGAAGGCTACGCTGCACAAACTCTACGACGGTGCCATGCAGGGCCGCACCTTATATGTGCTCGCGTATTCGATGGGCCCGATCGGCAGTCCGATCAGCAAAATCGGGGTCGAACTCACCGACTCCGCCTACGTCGTGACCAACATGCGCATCATGGCGCGCATCGGCGCGGCGGTTCTGAAGGAAATCGACAACGGCACACCCTTCGTGCCTTGCATTCACACCGTGGGTGCCCCGCTTGCGCCCGGCCAGAAGGACGTGCCCTGGCCCTGTAACAAGGAAAAATACATCACGCATTTCCCCGATACCCGTGAGATTTGGTCCTTTGGTTCGGGTTACGGTGGCAACGCCCTGCTGGGTAAAAAATGTTACGCGCTCCGCATCGCCTCCACCATGGCCCGCGATGAAGGTTGGATGGCCGAGCACATGCTCATCCTCGGCGTGGAAAGCCCGCAAGGTGAAAAAACCTACGTTGCTGCCGCCTTCCCCAGTGCCTGCGGCAAAACTAACTTCGCCATGCTCATCCCGCCCCCGAATTTCAAGGGCTGGAAAATATGGACCGTCGGCGACGACATCGCTTGGATCAAGCCCGGCAAGGACGGCCGCTTTTACGCCATCAATCCGGAAGCGGGACTGTTTGGCGTCGCGCCGGGCACGTCGGACAAAACCAATCCGAACGCCATGAAGGCGCTGGCGAAAAACTCCATTTTCACCAACGTCGGTGTCACGCCTGAAGGCGGTGTTTGGTGGGAAGGCATGACGGACGAACCGCCCGCGCAGCTGACCGACTGGTTGGGCAATGAATGGACGCCCGCTATCGCCAAGGAAACCGGGGCCAAGGCCGCGCATCCGAATGCGCGCTTCACCGCTCCGGCCTCGCAGTGTCCGACCATAGATCCGGCTTGGGAATGCCCGCAAGGTGTGCCGATCAGCGCTTTCATTTTTGGCGGCCGCCGTGCCACCACCATGCCGCTGGTTTTCCAGAGCTTTAATTGGACGCATGGCGTCTACCTCGGCGCCACCATGGGTTCTGAGATGACGGCCGCCGCCTCAGGCACCGTCGGCAAGGCGCGCCGCGATCCGATGGCGATGCTGCCTTTCTGTGGTTACAACATGTCGCACTACTTCGAGCATTGGCTGCAGATGCAGAAGACGGTGAAATTCCTCCCCGCGATTTTCCATGTGAACTGGTTCCTCAAGGGCTCCGATGGAAAGTTCCTCTGGCCCGGTTATGGTGAGAACATGCGCGTGCTGAAGTGGATCGTCGATCGCGTCAACGGCAAGGCCTCTGCTCTCGAAACCCCGATCGGCTTCGTGCCCCAGTACAAGGACATCGACTGGGAAGGCCTGCCCTTCACGAAGGAGCAGTACGACCAAGTGATGCACCTCGACCGCGAGGCCTGGGCTTCGGAAGTGATCAGCCACGAAGAGTTCTTCTTCAAACTGCGCGAACACCTACCGCACCAGCTCATCAACGAACGCCGCCAACTCGTCGCCCGCCTCTGATGGGCGTCGCGCCCGGGTGTTCGGCTCCGCCGAAAAACCTGGTGTTTGGTTTTGTATTCAAAACCGCCCCGGTGTTCAGCGCCGCGGGCGGTTTTTCTTTTAGCGAATCACTGTTTATCCGTGATCACATGGATTGTTTCTGTGATCACGGTTCGAGGCCGGTGAGGCGGATGTTGCCGCCGCTGGCTTTGAGCAGGAGTTTCGGGCCGCCGCCATTGAGGGTGCCGCGGACGCGTGAGGTGCCGGGTTTGCCGGACTCGATTTTGAGCGCGAGGTTTTTCACTTTAACTTCGCCAAAGGTCGAGGCGTGCGCGTCGAGGTTGGCGGCGCAGCGGGGGTCGAAGAGCGCCTCGATATCGCCGCCGTCGGCGCGCAGTTCCGCCGGAGCGAGGAGCGGGTGGGGGAAGCCGACTTTGATGTCGGCGGCGTCGGCTTTAATGAAGAGCGGGCCGCGGGCGTTTTGCACCTCGATGGTGCCGTCGGCGGCGTTGATTTTAGTGATGCCGTGGGCGCGGCCGACGAGGACGTTGCCTTGTTGGGCTGAAAGGGTGAGCGGGCCGGTGCAGGCGGTCACTGAGAGGTCGCCGCGGGTGCTGGTGGCGGAGACGGAGCCGTTGATATCGCCGGTGAAAATCGCGCCGTTGCCTGCGCGGGCCTGCACGTTGCCCTTCAGGGAGCAAACGGTGATGTCGCCTTCTGCGGTGGTGAGCTTGAGGTGGGAGTCGCGGGGGAGTTTGATCGCGTAGGCGAGGGCGACGGGGGGCCAGCTTTCCCAGGCCCAGCGCACGGAGCGCTTGAAGCGGGCTTTGATCGAGACTTGCGCGGGGGTTTGCTCGAACGTGAGGTTGAGATGGTGCTGGAGGCGGTCGGCATCGTCTTCGGTGGGCACGTTCATCGTCTCGCGCACGAGAACTTGGAGGTGGTTATCGGTTGAGGGTTCGATGCGGATGGCGCCGTGGCAGGTGTCGAGTTTCAGGGTGACGCCTGCGGCGACGATGAAGGTTTTTTCCACGGTACGCTCAACTGCGGCGCGGGCTTGGTGGGGCCGGCCGAGCGTGATCAACAGGATGATCGATAAGCGCAGCACGACTGCCGAAAGAAGAGGCGTGTAGCACGGGCGGGCACGGCCAGCCTGCAGGCAGGGAGCTTGTCCGTGCAGGGGTTGGGCGGCGGGCAGGTTCAGACTTTGGCGCTGTTGTCGCACTTGAAGTGCGTGAGCTTGCGGCGTTCGCTATGGGCGCGGAGGGCGGCATCTCGGGCGACGTCCCGGCTCTTGATCATGAAGTCAGGGCGGCTGCCGGTGGGCGTGTCGAGGATTTGCGCAGCTGCAGCGAGTAGCACGAGGGTCTCGGCATGATCGGCCAGACGGCTTTTCGGAAAGCTGGTGTGCTGACTGAGCCAGCGCAAGGTGCCTAGCAAGGGATGTTGTTCGGATTCGCTCACCGGGGCAGTCTGGCGGAGGATAAGGGCTTTCGTCAAAAACCTTTGTTGGCGAGGGGCGGAAATCCCGCGTGGCGTGAGTGACGCACCGATTTTGAGAGGTAAAAGGCTTCAGCGGGCGCTGGTCGGCGTGTGCGGATGGTGCGGGCAGCGGTGAGCGGCCGCAAAAAAATATCGCGTTTATGCGCGAGAGGCGTGGCTTTTGCTTGAACCCCAGCGCCTCCTAGGGGCAGAAACTACAATTTATGTTGCACGACTTGATTATTGGTATGGCCGGCTCTGGTGGCGACGGCATTGTTTCCGCAGGTGAATCGCTGATCAGCGCCTCTGCCAAGGAAGGGTATTTTGCTATTCTCACGAAGAGTTTTGGCTCACAAATTCGTGGCGGCGAATCGTCGTGTCGCCTCCGTGTGTCCACCACGCCCGTGCTCAATCCTGGCGGCACGCTCGATGTAGCGGTCGTGCTCAATTGGGAAGATTTTCTGCGCTTTGGTGGTGAGCTGCCGGTTGGTCCCGATACAGTCGTTATCTACGAGAGTAAGACCAACGTCGCGCCCGATGCCGTGCCGCTGAAGATCAAGCCCGCCATCGTGCTCTCCGTGCCGCTGGAAGAGATGGCGCTGAAGGCCGCCGGCACCCAGCTCGCAAAAAACAATATCGTGCTCGGCCTGCTTGCCGGTTGGTTCGGTCTCGCCCGCCAAGGCATCCTCGACGGTATCTACAAGAAATTCGCCAAGAAGGGCGACGAGGTTTTGGCCGGCAATGAGCGTTCATTCGCGCTTGGCGTCGAATATGCAGAGAAGAATCCGCTGCCGCAGGATAGGCATCTCGCGCCGCCCGCCGCGGGCAAGGTCGCCAGCAAAATCCTGACCGATGGCAATGAGATGTGCGGTGCCGCCGCGATTTTTGCCGGTTGCAAGTTTTTCGGCGGATATCCGATCACGCCCGCCACGGAAATCATGCAGTATCTCCAAAAAGAAATTTATAAATACGGCGGCTCTGTCCTGCAGGCTGAAGACGAGATCGCGGGCGTCGCCGCTGCAGTCGGCGCGTCCTTCGCTGGCATAAAAGCCATGACGGCCACCTCCGGCCCTGGCCTCTCGCTCAAGACCGAGGTCCTCGGTCTTGCCAGCGTTGCCGAGCTCCCGCTCGTTTGCATCAACGTTCAGCGCGGCGGCCCCTCCACCGGCATGCCGACCAAGCGCGAGCAGGCCGACTTGTTTGCCTCCGCCTTCTCGGCTCATGGCGACACCGTGCGCCCGATCCTCGCTCCCATTGGCGTGTTTGACTGTTTCGATATGGTCGTCGAGGCCTTCAACATTGCCGAACACTACCAGACGCCCGTAATCGTCCTTTCCGATCAGGAAATCGCGCAACGCAAGGAGATCGTCGACCCGGTCGACACCACGCGCTTCAAGCTCGTCGAACGCCTCCGCCCCAACGCGCAGGAATTGGAGAACTACACTCGCTTTAAGTACACCGACTCCGGCGTCAGCCCGATCAGTCATCCAGGTCTAAAAGGCGGCGCCTATCTCGCTGCCGGCATCGAGCACAACGAAAAGGGCGCGCCCACGGCGAACGGCGAGGTTCACGCCAAAATGAACGACAAGCGCGTCAACAAGCTCGCCCCGCTCAAGCAGCGCCGCGATCTCTTCGAAATCGAAGGAGACGTCGATGCCGCCATCGGTCTCATCGCGTGGGGGAGTGTCGCCGGCATCGTGATCGAAGCCGTGCGTAAGGCCCGGGCCGAAGGACTGAAGGTCAAATCCCTCGTGCCGAAGCTGGTTTATCCCGTCGCTGAGGATATCTACCGCGAGTTTTTTGCCTCGCTCCAACACTGTCTCGTCGTCGAGCAGTCGCACCAAGGCCAGCTCCACAAAATCATCCGCATGTGGGTCGATGTGCCGAAGCATTTCACCTCGCTCGCCAAGAGCGGTGCCAACCCCATCGCGCCCGAAGATCTCGTGGCCGAAATCCGCGCCATGGCCGCCAGCAAAGCCTGAGCCGAACCGCACGCCACCTCCATCACTGACTCCTTTCCTTCTGACTCCCTTTTTTCCCATGAGCGACGAAACCACCTGCTCCTGTCCGACGCCCGAGACGTACACGTCCAAAGATTTCCGCAGCACGCTGAAACCCATCTGGTGCCCCGGCTGTGGAGACTACGGCGTCGTCACTGCGGTGTACCGCGCGCTCGCCGCGATCGGCCGTCCGCCGCACGAGATCGCCTTCATTTCCGGCATCGGCTGCTCTAGCCGTATCCCCGGTTACACGACGGCCTACGGCTTCAACACCGTGCATGGTCGCGCGCTCCCGATTGCGCAGGGCATCAAGATGGCCAGCCCCGATTTGCTGGTTCTCGTCGCCGGTGGCGATGGCGACGGGTTCTCCATCGGTGGTGGCCACGTGCCCCATGCCATCCGCCGCAATCTGGATCTCACGTACATCGTGATGGACAACCAGATTTACGGTCTGACCAAAGGCCAGTTGTCGCCGACCTCGCCGCGCGGGGCGAAGACCTCGTCCTCCGTTTACGGCAGCATCGAAGAGCCGGTGAATCCGTTGCTCTACACGCTTGCCTACGGCGCTGGGTTCGTGGCGCAAGGCGTGCCGGCCGATCTCGACGGTCTCGCCAAGCTCATCGAAGAGGCGATTCGTTATCCCGGCTTTTCGTTCGTCAACATCCAGTCGCCCTGCGTGACCTACGGTGAAGCCGAGACGCAGGTGAAGGCGCAGCGCCTGCGCATGAAAAAGCTCTCCGATCTAGGCCACGATCCGACCCATCGCATTCGCGCGATGGAGCTCGCCTCGGAGTACGGCACGTCGCTCTACACCGGTGTGTTTTACCGCAACCCCGCGCCCGCGCCGACCTACGATTCATACATCAAGACGATGCAGCAGGAGCTCGCGTCCGAAGCGAGGCCGCTCGACTGCCTGCTTCCGCTGGTGACGTGAGTTTGTTGGGTTACGCCGATGGGATCGGTGTAACCGCGTTGCGCGGTTGTTGCTTCAGGCGTAACCCGAGAAACGCTGGCTGAGCGCGGTCAGTAAAACGTCGAGGTCGAGGTCGCGCTGCTGGGCGATTTTCAGTGTGATCGAGTAGAGTGTTTCTTTTTGCCGGGCTTCGCCGCCGGCCAGTGCCATGGCCTCCATCGGGCTTATGAGTTGTCCGCAGTGGATGGCGTCTTCGACTTGGGCAATCGCCTCCGGCAGGGCCGAGAGCGTCTTGGAATCAGAAGCCCGCGAAGCGAACCCCCAGGTGGCCGGGTGGTGACCGTGGCGGTAGTGATGGTAGTTGCCGAGTGGCATCAGTCTGGATGCGGGGAGGGGATGGACCAGCCTTTCTTTATCGGCACATCTACCGCGACGGTGAACCGTCTCCTTCGTAGCGGTGGCAAGCCGTTTTCGTTTAGGTGTTCAAGCGCCATCAGTAAAAGACCTTGCCTGTGCCCGAGGCGCCTGACGGGATAGTCGCTAAATTTGCGAGAAGCCACCGGGTGACCGGGCCTAACGGTAGATTTTATCACTCGTATTAAAACGCAGAAAATAACACAAACAACGGCACACTCCGCTGTCGCGCTCTGCGCCTGCTTCTTTATTCGATGCACACCCCCCTGATGCCGACTGCATTCCGTCACTTCCCCGGCCAAAATTTTTTGCTGTTGGCCGTCCTCTTGGCGATTCCGGGTGTTCGGGTGTGTGCGGAGCCGCCCACGCAAAGCACGCCGGAAGCCGTCGCGGCCGCATCACTTCCCGAGTTTACGCGCATCACCCAGTTTTGGTACCCGGCAGAAAAATTAAAAAAGCCACATCGCATCGATACGACGATGGTGGTGACGCACTATGAGGGTTCGCCGTACCGGACGCTGTGGGCGACGCAACAGAACGGTGCAATCAACTCTTTCATTCGTACAACCGGAGATTTGCCAGTCAGTGTGGGGCAGGAGATTCGGATACAGGGCCTCATCGTGCCAGCCGAAGGGATTGATCCGGGCAAAGTGACGATCACGGTGCTCGCAGACGATAAACTGCCGGTGCCCATTGTCGCAAAAAAATACGCCGAGAACATCTTTTGGCTGCGCGACCATTGGGTCACGATCAATGCCTTTGTGCTCGATCAAAAAGATGAAAGCACGGGGCACAGCATAATGCGTCTTCAAAGTGAGGGAGCCCAGGGAATGCTGCATTTGTCGGTGCCCAAAAGTGTTTCACTACCGCGGCTTTCCGGCGCCTTCATTCAAGTGACCGGTATTTTCACCGGCGCGGTCCCAGCGGATGGACAGCCGCTCAGGTTTTCGCTTTGGGCGAAGCAGGAAAACCTCCAGATCCTCTCGTGGCTGGATTCTGACGAGCGTTTCAATCGCCCGTTGACGCCGTTGGAGGGCATAGAAAACGCGCCCAAAAATAAACTCCTGCACGTTGAAGGCCGGGTGATTTCCCTCGACCCCGAGCGTTCTGTGACCGTGCGCGACGCGACGGGACAGGTCGCGCTTTTCACGCTCAGTACTGCGGCGTGGAAACCGGGTGATTTCGTGACGGCCATCGGCTTCCCTTACGCCTCGGGGCTGAAGCGGGAGTTGCGCGACGCGTTCTTGCGGCCGACCTCACCCGTGCGCGATACACCGGTGGCAGTGGGAAATCAACTGCCTTGCCTGCGACTTGCCCAACAGGTGCTGGATCTCGCTCCCGCCGACGCCGCCAAGGGCTATCCGGTGCGTATCGAAGGTTCGGTGACGTGGTCCGCCAAAGATGCAGATTTCTTTATCCTTCAGGATGTGACCGGCGGTATCCGAGTGAAACGCAGTCCAGAGGGAAACCGCTCTGTGGTCTTGAACAGCTGGGTGACGCTGACCGGCAACACGCAGATGGGCGCTTTTGCCCCGTTGGTGCAGGAGGGGGAGCTGGTCGAGCGCGGCGTGTATCAGACCTCTGAGGCACGGGAGATCACGCTCGACACGGCGCTGACGGGTGCCGAGGAAAACAACCGCGTGCAATTACTCGGTTCCGTCAAGACCGTGGTTCGGATGCCGCGCGCCGCCTTACTCACGGTGACCACACCGTCGGGTGAGTTTCAGGCGCAGGTGACGCTACCCGCCGGTAAGGCTTGGCAGCCTCCCTTGCCGGGCACGCTGGCTCAGTTCACCGGGGTGTGTTCCGCGGTGGCTAATGCCCGCCGCCAGATCACCGGGGTGCTGCTGCTCGTCGCGGGGCCAAGTGATATTAATGTGCAGGTGTTCATGCCCGTCGCTCCCTTCGATCTGCCTGAGCAATCGATCGCTGGCCTCAGCCAGTATGGCGCGGTGAATGCCGCCAGCCGCCGGATTCGCGTGACTGGCCAAGTGGCGCTCCACAGCCCCGGGCGCTACTTGTATATTCAGAATCAGGATGCCGGCATGCTGGTGCTGAGCCAATCGATTGAGCGGCTTGCCCCGGGCGAAAGTGTCGAGGTCGTCGGTATGGTCGGCCGCCAAGGGTCTCGCCTCGTGTTGCGTGAGGCGCTCTACCGCCCTGCCGCCGCCAAGTCCACGCCGCTGTCCCCGGTCGCCATTGCGCCCGATGCCACGCTTCAGGATGAGTTAGATGGCCGGCTGGTCACGGTGGAGGCGACGCTTTTGGAGGTGTCGCGCTTCGATCATGGCACGCGCTTTTTATTGAAAGCGGCTGGGGCCAACATCGAGGCGGTGCTTGAAACCAATGAAGAGGACTCGCTGGTGCTGCCGCAGCTGGGCAGCTTGGTGCGTGTGACGGGCGTCTATGCCTTGGAGTTTGATGAGTACCGGCAGGCGAGGCGGTTTTCGATTCAGATGCGCTCGCCCGGCGATATCGTCGTCATTCAGGGCGCTCCTTGGCTCACCGCAGGCCGCGCGGCTTCGATTGCCGGACTGCTTGGCGGTTGCTCCTTGATCGGCCTCGGCTGGGTTATGGCTCTCCGGCGCCGCGTGACCCAGCAGACAACGGTGATCTCGGCCAAAATCGCGCAGGAGGCCAAGCTTGAGGCGCGTCACCGCGCGATCATTCGCAACGCCAGTGACTTCATTTTCACCACCGATGCGAACGGTGTTTTTACCTCGATCAACCCGGCCGGCGAACGTCTGACGGGTCGCGCGGAAGCCGCGGTGCTGGCGTTGCGTGTGGACGAGCTATTTGTTTTTGCGTCCGGCGAGAATCCCTTTGCGCTGAAGGCGCCAGCGGGAGGCACTAACGCCACGGTCTTCCGCTGTCGGCTCCGCACAGAGGCGGGTAAATTGGTTTGGGTTGAGGCGAGCTGCGCGCCGGTGGAGGGCGAGAAGGGCCATCCCGGCATGCTCGCCGTGGTGCGAGATGTTTCGAAACAGAAGGCGTTGGAGGATGAAATGCAGCGCGCTCGCGAAGCCGCCGAGAGCGCGACGCGGTCGAAGAGCGCCTTCCTCGCGAACATGAGTCACGAGATCCGCACGCCCATGAACGGCGTGATCGGCATGAGTAATCTCCTGCTGGAAACATCGCTGCAGGCCGAGCAGCGGGAGTTCGCCCTGATCATCCGTAACAGCGCCGAGGCGCTGCTCACCGTGCTCAACGATATTCTTGATTTTTCCAAGATCGAGGCCGGGCGCCTGCAGGTCGAAATGCTCGATTTCAATCTCCGCCAGACCGTCGAGGAAACCGTGGAGCTGCTCGCACCGCGCGCCGCTGAGCAGGGGCTCGAACTCCTGCTCTGCGTGCAAGACGGTGTGCCGAACCAGGTGCAAGGTGATCCCATGCGACTGCGCCAGGTGCTGCTGAATCTGTTGGGCAACGCGATCAAGTTCACCGAGCGCGGCGAAATCCTGCTCACGGTCCTGCGCGATCCCGTGGCTGGCCCTGATGGATTGCGCTTTGAGATCAAGGACACTGGCATCGGTCTCACAGCCGAGGTACAGGCTCTGTTGTTCCAGCCTTTTTCGCAGGCCGATACGTCGACCACACGCCGCTTTGGCGGCACCGGCCTAGGGCTCGCCATCAGTCGGCAGTTAGTCGGGCTCATGGGCGGCAAGATCGGTGTGGCCAGCGAACTGGGGGTCGGTTCAACGTTCTGGTTTACGCTCCAACTGCTCCCAGCCAAGGACCCCGTGCCCGAGACTCCTAGCGTGCCGCTCCCATCGCTCGCGGGACGCCGCTACCTCATCGTTGATGACAATGAGACCAACCGCCGGATCATCGACTATTACCTGGTGGGATTGCAGGCCCACACCCGTCTTGTCGCCAATGCGAACGAAGCCCGCCAAGTGCTGCGCGAGGCCCGTCAGCGTGGCGAGCCATTTGCCTTTGTCCTGCTTGACTACGAGATGCCGGAGATGAACGGCATCCAGCTGGCCTCCTCGATTTCCCGCGAGCTGGGCGATGACGCGCCCGCTATGATTCTCCTGACCTCGATCGATCACCGCCTCTCGCGCGACGAGCTGCAGTCATTGGGGCTGATGGAAACGCTGGCAAAACCGATCCGCAAGCAAGAGCTCTGGGCGGCGCTTCAGCGTTGCGCGCCGCGGTTGAATAACGTCGCGGGCGCGGTCGCGGGCGAGGCCGAACCCTCATCTCCTCCTCTGGTGCGGACGGTGAGCCGGTCGCCGTTTGCCGTGTCGGAGGGCGAGGGCGTGAAACTTCACCTGCTCGTGGCCGAGGATAATCTCGTAAACCAAAAAGTCGTCGGCGCGCAGCTGATGAAGCTTGGCCACACCTTTGATTTTGTCGGCACGGGCGCCGATGCGGTGGCCGCCGCCAACCGTCGTCGTTATGACGCCATCCTGATGGATTGTCAGATGCCGGAGATGGACGGCTTCGAGGCCACTCGGGTTTTGAAAGCTTCCGAAAAAACGGCAGGCCTGCGCATCATCGCTATGACCGCTTACGCCATGGCCGGCGACCGTGAGCGCTGCCTCGACGCCGGCATGGATGATTACCTCACGAAACCGGTTCGTGTCATTGACCTCAGAAATGCGTTGAGTCTCTGCGTCGCTTGAAACCTGGCGCAAGATGGGCAATCTCCCCGTCCCATGAGCCACATCCCTGAACTCGTCTATGCCGGGCGCGCCGAATTGGCGGAAGGTCCGGTCTGGCACGCCGGCGCGTTGTGGTGGGTGGATATCTTGGCGGGCACGCTCAACCGACTTGAACCGGTCACGGGGCTCAACACCTCGCGCGGACTCGGCGCTTTCGTCGGCGCGGCGGTGCCGACCAGCGACGGACGCTGGCTGGTGGCGCGGCAGTATGATTGCGCCGTGCTGGATTGGGCGACGGGAGCGCTCAATCCTTTTTCCCGGTTTGATGGGGTTCGGCCCCGTCACCGCCTCAACGACGGCAAGTGCGATCCGTGCGGCCGCTTTTGGGTGGGTTCGCTTAGCCGCGACGGCGCGCTCGGTGAGAGCGCCCTTTTTGTGGTCGAAGCTTCGGGCGAAACGCGGTTGGTCGTGCCGGGCGTCTCCTGTTCCAACGGCCTCGCTTGGTCGCCGGCGGGCGACCGCCTGTACTACATCGACTCGCTGGCGCGTTGTGTCGATGGCTTTCGGTTCGATCCCGCGACGGGCGCGCTGTCGGAGCGGAAGACGTTCATCGCTTTGTCGGAAAGCGACGGCATGCCCGATGGCATGACGATCGATGCCGAGGGCAACCTCTGGGTCGCGCTTTTGGAAGGCGGTGGGCTGCTGCATGTCGACGGGCGCACCGGCGCGGTTTTACGCCGTGTGGCCTTGCCGGCGACACTCGTGACCTCGTGTGCGTTCGGCGGCGCGGATTTGCGCACGCTCTTTATCACCACGGCTTGGGAGGGACGCACGCGGGCGCAACGCGACGCGGAGCCGCTCGCGGGGTCGATCTTCGCTCTGCGGGTCGACGTGGGCGGGCTGCCGGTCGTGCCTTTCAAAATCGAGCCCCGCATCGCGTCTGCATGAAGTCCGGCGGCTGATTTTAACTGAACAATAAAAAAGTTGCGGTTTATCCTGGGCTGGCGACGGTGTGCGCATGATTTCACGATCTCTGTCTCTCAAATGAAATGGCCGCGGGTGCTGGGGTGGAGCGCCGTGGTCTTGGCTGGAACGTTTTCGCTCGCGGTGCTCGCCTGGACGCGGGGCGAGCCGGTGAGCGCGTTGTGGGTCGTCGTGGCGGCGGGGTGCGTCTTTGCTGTTTCGTATCGTTTCCATAGTGCCTGGCTCATGGCGAAGGTGCTCACGCTCGACGAGCAGCGGGCGACGCCGGCGATGGTGGGCGAGGATGGGCGCGATTTCGTGAAGACGAACCGCTGGGTCGTCTTCGGGCATCATTTTGCCGCGATCGCGGGGCCGGGGCCGCTGGTCGGGCCGGTGCTGGCGGCCCAGTTTGGCTATCTGCCCGGGCTCTTGTGGATTTTAATTGGTGCGACCCTCGGTGGCGCGGTGCACGACTCGATCATTTTGTTTTGTTCGACGCGTCGGCACGGCAAATCGCTCGGGCAGATGATCAGCGAGGAGATCAGCCCGCTCGCCGGCGTGATCGCGCTGGTGAGCATCATCGCGATCCTCGTCATCCTGATCGCGGTGCTGGGGCTCGTGGTAGTCAACGCGCTGGCGGAGAGTCCGTGGGGGCTGTTCACCATCGCGGCGACGATGCCGATCGCGCTCATGATGGGCGTGGCGATGCGCCGGGTGGGGCACCATTCGCGGGCGCTGCTCTGGATCAGCGTGCTCGGCGTGCTGGCGCTGCTGGCGTCGGTGTACGCGGGACAATTTGTGCATCATTCGCTGGCGTGGTCGGCATTCTTCACACTAAAGGGCACGACGCTTGCGTGGTGGATGATTGGATACGGTTTCCTCGCCTCGACATTGCCGATCTGGCTGCTCCTGGCGCCGCGCGACTACCTGAGCACGTTCATGAAAATCGGCACGGTTGCGCTGCTCGCCGCGGCGGTGCTGGCGGTGGCGCCGGTGCTGAAGATGCCGGCGTTGACCAAGTTTATCGATGGCTCGGGCCCGGTGCTGGCGGGGCCGGTGTTTCCGTTTTGTTTCATCACGATCGCGTGCGCGGCGGTGTCGGGTTTTCATGCGCTGATCTCGTCGGGCACGACGCCGAAGATGATCATGCGCGAAAGCGATATCCGTTTGATCGGCTATGGCGCGATGGTGACGGAGATGCTGGTCGGCGTGATGGCGCTGATCGCGGCGTGCGCGATGGAGCCGGGCGAATATTTTGCGATCAACAGCAAGGGCGCGCCCGCCGCCGTCGTGGAGAAAGTCTCTGCGCTTGGCTATCCGGTGAGCGAGTCGCAGATGGCGGCGCTCGCGGCCGATGTGGGCGAGCAGACGATGATCGGGCGCACGGGTGGCGCGCCGACGTTTGCGGTGGGCATGGCGCGGATGTTTTCCGGCGTGCTTGGCAGCAAGGCGGCGCTCGCGCTATGGTATCACTTCGCGATCATGTTCGAGGCGCTGTTTATCCTGACGACGATTGACGCGGGCACGCGGGTCGGGCGTTTTCTCATGCAGGATTTACTGGGTAAAATCTGGGTGCCGCTCGGTCGCACGGATTCCAACGCAGGCAACTGGGTGGCGAGCGCCGTCTTTGTTGCCGCTTGGGGGTGGTTCCTATACGCGGGCGTGGTCGATCCGCTTGGCGGTATCAATAGCCTGTGGCCGATCTTCGGCGTGGCAAACCAGTTGCTGGCCGTGCTGGCGCTTTCGCTCGGCACGACGGTGCTGATCAAGATGGGGCGCGCGCGTTACCTCTGGGTTTCGCTGGTGCCACTGGCGTGGCTCCTCGCCGTGACCATGACGGCGGGCTGGATGAAGATTTTCAGCCACGATCCGCGGCTGGGGTTTTTGCAAATGGCGATGGACTTGAAGGCTAAGCTCGCAGCGGGCGGACCTGCAGCGCAGCTCGCGGTATGGCAACAGCAACTGACAAACAATTACATCAACGCGGCCGTGACCGGCGTGTTCATGGTGCTCGTGCTGCTTGTGGTCAGTGTCTGTGTGCGCGAGTGGTGGCTGTTGCTCAGCCGACGTCGTGAGCCGGTCTTGCGTGAAGCGCCCTACACGGCGCTGTCGAAACTATGTTGATCAGGCAGAGAGAGTTCAGCGCGCATTGATCGTTCGCCGCAGTGGCAAAACACCGTTTTCGATGGTGTTCAGGAGGTGCGGCGGGGAGCTGAGCAGTATCTGCTGGACGGATTTTTAAGTAAATTATTCGTGTGAATATTGAAATAAGTTGAACCAAGTGGAGCGGGCTCGGTCAGGGAGGATCAACTTATGAAAGGAATCACGCTTTTTCGTTTATTTAAAATTCTGTTTACCGGGGCTCAAGGGTCGTCGGTTCGTTGCTGCTTGACGGTGTCCATTATTGGGATGTTGGCGCTTTTACCTAGTTCGTTGCATGCAGTGGCTTTTGGCGCGTATGGGCGGAGTCTAGATTTTTATCCCGGCACCTACGAGCAGCAGCTAAACCTTGTTAAGGACGCAGGGCTTTCCGTGTATCGGGTTGATTTGAATAGCGCCGAACAATTCCCTAACTTGGATCGGCTGCTCGCAACTGCGAAACCGAAAGGTCTTTCGATTTTGCCGAATCTCTCCATTCAGAGTAATGTGGCCGTGGAGACGGAAGAGGTTTTATATCGTAGAGCCTATGATTATGCCAAGAGTGTCGTTGGGAAATACCAGGGCGAAATCAAGGTGTGGGAGATGGGGAATGAGCTGGAACAAAATGCGATGGTTAGGCCCGGGGAGACAATGGATGATGGTTCACGTTGGTCGTTATCTTGGGGTGATTCGGCGGGCGACGAAAGTCGTTATTATATTGCTGCACGTTACAATAAGGCGCGGGGAATCATTCGTGGGTTGTGTGACGGTGCACATGCAGCTAGTCCTGAGGCGCGTTGCATAGTGAATACGGCTGGGTCGTTGCATTATGGCTTTTTGCAGCGGTTGATCTCAGATGGTGTCGTGTTTGATATTGTTGGCTATCATTGGTATTCGCACATGGGGAGTCTTGAGAGCTCTAGGCCAGATGAAAGTGGGCTGGGTGTTAACGTACTGGCGGAGCTGGCCAAAATGGGTATGCCGATTTGGATTACGGAGTCTAATCGTTGGACTGGTACGATTGACGGTAACGAAACAGCTCAGGCGGATGATGTCGTTGGCTTCGCCAAGCAAATGGCTAGTTTGTCATCTAAATATAACATACAGGCGGTTATCTTCTATGAGTTATGTGACGAACATTATTTTGATATTAACGATTTTGAGGCGCACATGGGTCTGGTTAATGTTTTTAAGGATGCTGCTTCAGGAAGCTGGTTCATTGGTGCGCCGAAGTTAGCCTATATCGGATTAAAGGAATTTTTAGTGCCTGTGATTAGCCTGCAGGCACAAGCACAGCCTCAGGTACAGCTTCAGCCCAAGGAACAGGAACAGGAACGGGAACAGGAACAGGAACAGGTACAGGTACAGCCTGAGCCGCAGCTACAGGTACAGCCAGAGCCGCAACCACAGGTACAGCCGCAGGTGCAGGTAAAGCCTCAGCCGCAGGTAAAGCCGCATAATAGTACTCCTACTCCTACTGCTACTGCTTCTGCTTCTGGTAAATCTAATAAAAGCGGCGGTGGTGCGCCGAGTCTGTTTTATTTGTCAGGTGTTGGGTTTGCCTGTGTATTTCGAGTCGCTTTATTGAAGTGGTAGAGTGTTCTCATTGAATAATATTTTCGCTGGGATGTAAAATTAGCCGAAAGAGGTGAGTCATATGTTGTTGTTCTTCATGTCAGACTTTTGGTGAGTCATTGCTGCACTTGGTATGAATCACTGGCTTGTGAAATCCGAACCCACGGCGTACGCGTGGGAAACTTTTCACTGCGACAAGAAAACCGCTTGGACGGGCGTGCGCAATTTCGCCGCCCGTAATCATCTCCGCGCGATGCGGTGCGGTGACGCGGTGTTGTTCTACGAAAGCGTCACGACCAAGGCGGTGGTTGGCGTGGCCGAAGTGATGAGGGAAGCATTCCCTGACGCGACAGCCGTGGAAGGCGATTGGTCGGCCGTGGAGTTGAAGGCCGTGCGACCGCTGCCACGACCGGTGACACTCGAGCAAATCAAAGCCACCAAATCGCTGGCGGAACTCATGCTCGTTCGCCAAGGCCGTCTCTCCGTCATGCCGCTCACGTCTGAGGAGTTTGAGGTGATCCTTAATTTGGCCGTTTGAACGCCTGGTTAGCGCGCTGTGCTCTTGCGCGGTTTGCCGCACGGTTGTTGAGGAAAGGAACGGACTGCCAACCACCAACGCTCGGGCTTTGGCCTATTTGACTCGGTTCGTTTTTTTTGGCGATCAGATTTTGGCTCGGTGTTGTTCTGAAAAATAATGGCGTGGGTTGGAGATGAGGAAGGTCTCGATTTCTTTCGCGCTAAAACCCGCCTTGAGCAGGGCCGGCACTAAATCTGTGATCATGTAGGCATAGGTGCGTGGCAGGTGCGGGGAAATATTTCCTCCAGCTGCACGATCACCCGGTCTTTTCGCCAAATCCAATAGGCGTCGATCGAAATCATGACGGCACCGGCGTAGCCTTGATCACAGAGGAAGCGGATCAGGTAGACGAGGTCTTCCCAGGGGTGTGGAAATCATAGCCGAAATTATTAAACAACAGGCTGCCGCCCTCTTTGGCCATGGACAGCAAGTATTCCCCCATTTGCTCGCGCGTTCGGTTTTGCCAGCCGAACTCTGCCTCGGGATGCAAAAAAACAGTTGGCACGGGTTGGTGCCATGTTTCACGAGATAGTCAAATTGCACCAGCGGTGAGCGCACGGCATGGGTGCCAATGGGGATCCCGGTGGCGCGGTTTATTCGGGCGGCGCAGCGGGTACACCCTTTGGTCCCAATCGGAAAGTTCGTGTTCGTTGCAGGCGACATTGATGATGCCCGCACGGATGCCGGTGCCGTCGATGCCCTCGCGCAGCATGCTGGCTTTCCTCTGTGATTCGTTGAGCGCGAGAATCTCGGGTGGCATCACCTTTTGCAAATAGGCACCGGTTGAGGCGATGATTTGCGCTGGGGAGCGGCGGGCGATCTCTGCGCACAGCACGATGTCGCGGAGGGGCGAGAGATCCACGATGGTGTTGATGCCTACGCGGGAAGCGTCGCCGAGCCACTGGAGCGCCAGTGCGATCGTGGCCTCACGTTTGTCAGGCGGGTTTTTGCCATGCAGGAGATGCTCGTGCATCAGCGTGGTGCCCAAGGTGTCGGACGTGACCACACTGGCCATCGCGGGAATAACGGGCACGGCCCGCGAAATACGTAGCGGTGGCGGCATGGCGACGGTTGTAGCCGTGGCTGGAGCGGGATGCTTGGTTGTTGTCGGGGGCGGCGACGGGGATGTTTCTGCGTTGAGGCGGGTCGCCGCCAATCCAAGTCCTCCGAGGCTGAGCGCGGTGAGGAAGTTGCGCCAGGAGTGGGCGTTGGGTCTGGAGGCGGTGGTTTCGGAGGCAGCAGAGTTCATGGTGCGGCAGGGGCGGAGTGAACGTAAATGAGCAGCTGTAAGCGAGGGGGCTGGGCAGGGAATGCTTCGGCTGAGTGCAAATTGCAAACTTTGACCTTTGGGCTCGGGTCCTGACGATGGGTTCACTCGGTATAAAAAAGTCAGACCCGCCGAAGCGGGCCTGACTGCGTCTCTATTGAGTGAGTAGACTTTATATTATTCAGCGTGATTTTAATGTCATCAGCGTTTGAATATGAAGTCGCGCGCGTGAAGGTTAGGGTGCGCCTATGGAGTAGGATGAGTATTCTACTTTGCCATGGGAGCCGCCACTGTTAGTCTGAGGTTCGAGGAAGAAACTAATACTTTTCAGCTGGTCACTGATGGCCGCGCCCCCGTTGGCTTTTTTCCATTCATCGAAATGTTTGACATAGGAAATGGTGCCGCTGGAGCGTTGAGTCTGGGCCACGCTCCACCATTGGTGCATCGGTGCGCCTGCTCTTGGCAGGCGGTGATAGACATCGTAACTCCGTTGATCGACTGTGATCGTTTTGACCCAATCGCCATCGCGGGGACGGCTTCCATACCAGTTTTCAACGATATAATATTCTACTTCGGGGGCTCCGGCTCCCGGTCTCATCCATCCGTATAAACCGGTATAGGCAGCGCCTCGACTTTCCGTGGCCTGGAGCGTGTGGTTGAAGGAGGCCGTTGTATTTAGATTCAAGCTCGTCAACGGCCTTGTGAGTTTGCTGCGTCCGATGCTGCCCACGAAACCGTAGGCCGACATATTCCATTCGATTTTAAAACTGGTCGTGCCGCCTGCGGTGAGACAGGCCCAAGAGCCTGAGGGGAAGTTCTTAAAATACCAAACATGCGCATAGAGACCATTTGCGAGTTGAACTCCGTCGCCGCCGGAATCCTCGCACCAGGTTGTGCTGTTGCCACCACTCGAACTGCCGCCACTGCTCGAACTGCTGGAGCTACTCGAGCTAGAGCTAGAACTGCTGCTAGAACTAGAACTGCTGCTAGAACTAGAACTGCTGCTGCTTGAGCTAGAGCTACTCGAGCCGTTAGAAGTGAAAGAGGAGATGAATGTATAATTGCCAACCGTACTCCCGTAGTATCCTTGTACACCGACATAATAGGTACCAGGGGAAACCGAGCGGGAGAGACTAAAATTGGAATCAGTTCCTGAATCATCGTCACTCTGCAGCTGTTGGGCGGAGCCATTGTAGAGTGTGCCGTAGGTATCGAGTGAACCGGTTGTTTGTACTTTCAGGGTGCCAGCAGTGGTCACGACCAGCTTAAAAGCATCCAAATCCCCGTTGCCATCCAGACGGCCGGCGGTACTGGAATTGAGCGCGACTGGGGTGGCGGTGTTGGTTGTACTGCCGTGGTCATCGGCAAAGGCGGGGATGGCAAAAGCAGCCATCGCACCCACCACCAGAAATCCACGCAAGGCCGAGAGGCCGTTGCGAGAAGAGGTGCGTGAGGGCTGTGCGCCGCGAGGGTTAAAAACTGTCGTCGTGAAAGACGCGGTTGAAGATAAGTCAAACAGGGGGTGCATGGGTATAATCTCAAATCGGAAGCTCGATCAAAACGCGTGAGCCCGACTCGGTGAAGGGTCGTAGGGTTAGGGGAATGCAAAAAAAACGCACGCTCGAGCTGCGGCTAAAAACTAAGGATATGTCCATAGTGCTATAATCTAATTTAATGTTCCGATTAGAGCACAATTTATTATAACTTAATGCAGTAAAATAGCTTACGCTTAATAAAGGTGCTTGAGCATTGGCATGGCTGTGTGCGTGTGCGGGCTGCAACTCAGGTTGCAGCGCTTCACCGGGTCTCGACCTAGACTTACTAAAGTCTGCTTCTGGTTCTTTATACTCCGTATTTGGTTTCAGGTTGGGCATTCACGTTCAGCCTTGAGCTCACCAAGCCTTTAACCTCTGGGGCGGCGGCGTGGATTAAAGGGCTGGTCGGATTAATTAGTCCTAAGACAAAATCATCGCGTCGTGTTGCCCGCGTCGTCGCAGAAGTGCTGCGCCACCTGACCACGTAAACCGCGACAGACACCCGCACTGCATTAGGTCGCGCCATAACCGTAGCTGCAAAAGATAGCTGCAAAAAAAGACGGCCCACGCAAGCGGGCCGCCTCTTTGCCATAACCCGAACCGGCTTAACTGAGCAGCGCGGCGAGCGCTTTATCGTGCCCGGAATCAGTCATGTACTCGATTCCGGTTTCATGAGCAGTTTCCCGGTTGCCTGCCATGAGGTCGGAACGCGACAGATCGCATAGCCGCGCCTTGCGCGCACCGGCCATGAACTGCTGTAATCCACACGCGAGTTTGTCTGCATAAGCGTACATGGCGATGGCACCGAGCGGGATGTTCTTCATCTCGGCGGCGCCCACCTTCTTTGAAACGGCTTCCCATGAGACGAATATTTCCTCGGGCTTTTCGCCGAACGCGGTGACCGACGGCGGGAGATCGTCCCAGTGTCCGTGGAGTTCCGCCCGTCTTTCGGGATGGAGCACGCCCTCGATATTGCTGCCGAGAAACGCCGGGATCATCGGAGCACGACCCATACACACGAGCTTCACAAACGGAGCGCCAAGGGCGAGCGCCTTGAAGACGTGATCTTCGCGGGCAAAACCACCAGCAAAGGACAAATCTGGAACCGGCAGGCCGCGGCTCTCCAGAATCTTCGCGTACTCATAGGCACGTGCATGCAGCTGCAACGAGGGAACGCCCCAGTTTTCCATCATATTCCACGGACTCATGCCGGTGCCGCCGCCCGAACCGTCGATCGTAAGTAAATCGAGTTTAGCGTCAGAAGCGCAACGCATGGCGAGCGCAAGCGCCTCCATGCCGTAGGAACCGGTTTTGAGCGTGATACGCTTGTGCCCGATGCCGCGCAGATAGCCGATGGCCTTCATGAACTCATCGCGCACCTGCTGGCCTGAGGAGAGATTTGTAGCACCCAGACGGCTGTGCCGGGCAAAGTGGCGAATCGCGCCATCCTTGAAGCCGGCCTCAACAACAGGATCATACGGATCGGGGTCCACGATGTAACCGCGGTCCTTCAAGAAGCGGGCGTACTCGATGTTATCGACTTGGATTTCACCGCCGATGCACTTGGCTCCCTGCCCCCACTTCAATTCGAGGATGACCTTGTCGCCATATTTTTCGATGAGGTACTCAGCCACGCCATTGCGCGTGTCCTCGACATTCATCTGAACGATCATGGCACCGTGGCCATCATTATAGCGCAGGAAAATCTCGATGCGGCGGTCGAGCTCGGGCGAAATTTTTATGCGGCCGTTGCTGAGGATCGATTTGCGATCCACACCGACCACATTTTCACCCACCACAATCGGGAAGCCCGACAACGCCGCGCCAATGGCGAACGAATTCCAATAGCGCGCCGCTACAAACGTGGAGCCAAGCGCGCCCGTCATGATCGGAACACTGCACTTCACCGGAATCGAGCGGCCGAACTGCGTCGAGACATCGACATTCGGGAAAATACACGTATCCGCTTCGTTGTTACCCTTTGCCCCGTGCCAGCCGTAGGCATAGCCGTGGATGCGAAGCGATTGATACCCCACGCCGAGAGACGTGGTGTTGCTTGAGCCGGAGGTGATGTGGCCGAACTTGCGCGGATAAAGCATTTCTCGGCCGCGCATGGAAGTGAGCCACGTTTCACATTTTCCTTTGCAAGACGAGTCGCAGAGCGTGCACAAGCCGGATTCGCAGGGATTGCCACGGTTGGAAGTCCCGAGGGCATCGTTGGTTTTTCTCCATTCGATCATTAGAAAGCAATTTTAGGATTAGGGGTTGGATGCGTCCGCGCAGCACGCGACACAGCATCAAGAGGTCGGCGGGAAACTAGCCGGACAACGATAGAAGCCTCCAGTTGAAACTATGAATATAATTCATTTAAACCCAGTAGCAGCGATGTAAATAGGACGCATAAGAGATTAACCGCCCCTTGAATGGTTTTTTTCGTGTCCGAACCAAAGCAGGAGCTCAGTAAGGCTAGGCAATTTGAACACGAAGAAAGCAATGAACCGCAAAGGTCGTCCCTCTTCTTTGCGAACCGTGGCGACCTTGGTGTTCAACCAGTTTTTTAGCATCAGTTGATGGAGGGGAAGAGCGTTTAAAGGAGATAGGTTGATTCAAGGGCACGTCCGCACCAGCGCCATGCTTGCTGGTTGTGACGTTCGAGTCACCCCAGGGGTATAGGACCGCGCTTACGTCGGCCCGCAGTCATCGCAAACGACTCGGCAGGCACAAACCTGGCCACCAGGGCCGCGAGACCGTCGAGCTTTTCTGAACGCATGAGCGGCCGAGTTGTATTGCCAGGCCCGTGGCGAACTTTTGAGTACCGGTAAAAAACAGGTGGATGGGTAGTTGGATTCTTCATGCACAGTCCATCAGTAGATGGCGTGTTAGCTGATTATAGTATTATTTATAATCAGCTGATTTTGCGTTTTGAGCGCACCATTCTGGTTTGGGGCCTTCGGTAAATTTATTTTAAAAGGAAGGAACCATGCGGACGTCTGCCACACTGTAAGGCGGCGGGAGGGGCCGCGCAGAGCTATTTTTGTGTGCCCATCCCCAAATGTAGATCAAAATCCATAACCCACAAGTCATGCACGTGCCCCAAATATTAGGCGCCTTTTTAGTTGGCGCTGCCCTCCTCTTAACCTCAGTCGCGGTGTCTCACGCCGCTGGCGAAAAGATGCCCTTCCCGCAAGGCGTCACCT
>Ga0105048_10001686_pt1 | contig 35839 bp, 17 predicted proteins | sample MAT05_FD_78382 | JGI IMG/M metagenome (GOLD analysis project Ga0105048, IMG submission 78382) | Freshwater microbial communities from Lake Fryxell liftoff mats and glacier meltwater in Antarctica - MAT-05 | ecosystem: Environmental > Aquatic > Freshwater > Ice > Liftoff microbial mat | place... | reverse complement strand
GCGTCAAGGCGAATCGTGGTGCGGCAGGGGTTGATGGGGTCACGATGGCCGAGTTTGAGCGGGGTCTGAGCAAGAACCTGTATCGGATTTGGAACCGGATGGTCTCTGGCAGCTACTTCCCGCTGGTCGCTCAGAACAAAGTTGCTAACTGGTCAACAAAGTTGCCAAAGGCCCGCTCAGGACCACAACAAAGTTGCCAAACTTTTTGACGAAATGAACTGCGGTTCTCCTCTTCGAATCGCTCGTAACTTAACCGACCAAAAATAGTCGTGAACACACACGCCTTGGGCGGCAGCCCTGCTGGCCGCAGCGAGATCGCCCGCAGATCGAGTTACCGAGGCCCTCTAGGGTCGGCCTCTGCGCCGAGACCCTGCTCAAGATCTACATCTACGGCTACCTCAACCGGGTGCAGTCGAGCCGCCGCCTCGAGGCCGAGGCGCAGCGCAACCTCGAGATGATCTGGTTGACGAGGCGCCTGGCGCCGGACTTCAAGACCATTGCCGACTTCCGCCGCGACAACGGCGAGGCCATCCGCAAGGTCTGCAAGGCGTTCGTGCTGCTGTGCCGCCGGATGAAGCTCTTCACCGACGGCATCGTCGCGATCGACGGGAGCAAGTTCAAGGCGGTGATCGCAATCAGCTGGCGCACGTGGCCGAGCTTGCCAAGGAGGCCACTGCACAGGACACGCTCATTGCGCTCGCTGATCGCGGCTACTACGAGGGCTACGAAATCCTGGAATGCGAGCGAGCGGGTGTCGCTGCGGTGGTTCCCAAGCCGATGACGTCGAACAACGCTGCGGCTGGCTTCTTCGACAAGCGCGACTTCGTCTACGACGACAAGGCGGACGAGTACCGGTGCCCGGCGGGGAGCATTGCCATCTATCGCTTCACAGCTGAAGAGGCCGGCAAGATCCAGCACAAGCACTGGTCGTCGGACTGCCAGCAGTGCCACCTGAAACCGCAATGCACTAACAGCAAGGAACGGCGCATCTCACGGTGGGAGCACGAAGACATGCTGGAGGTCGCTCAAAAGCGGCTTGAAGGCGCGCCCGAGGCGATGAGGCTACGCCGGCAGACCGTCGAGCATGTCTTCGGCACGCTCAAGTCCTGGATGGGGTCGACTCACTTCCTGACCAAGACACTTCCGCGGGTCGGAACCGAGATGAGCTTGCAGGTCCTGGCCTATAACTTGAAGCGGGTGATCAAGATCCTCGGGGCCGCAACGCTGATCGAGGCGATGAGGGCGTAGGGCGAGAGCCCTTTTTTGCTTCGTGCGCTCGCTTTGCATCTTCAGCCAGTGACGACGGCCGCGTCAGTCACGCCGGAGAGACCAGCCTCGGCATCAAGTGCGCGCGTTTCCACACGGCCTCGACCCTGAGCTGACCTTCAGTGTGCATCGTCGAAGGGCAGCTTCCTTTAATAATGCGTGTCGTCGTCGGTAAAGAGCAAACTCAGAGTCACCATGGGTCGCAGGCTGCCTCCAACGTACTTGCCCAAATGGCAAACGCACTTGCGACCTCCCCCTCCAACACGACCCCTACCTCAATGCCATGGTCCAAGCCCGAACTGGTGAAGTTGGCGCTTCCGACATAGGCCTTGTTGGAGTCGGCGACGATGAGCTTGGCGTGCAGGAAGGGCGTCAATCCGCCAATGGTCCGTGGGGCGAACGCCTGCACAATCGCGCCGCTTTCCCTCATCTTGGCGATGAAGAAATTGAGTCCGTCTCTGTCGTCCGCCTTCATAAAACAGGCGTTCTGGGTGAGCACCCTCACGTTCACGCCGGCGTAGTTATCGCGGTTTGCAGTTGACAGCAAAGAGCGCACCCCATCCACGCGCCAGTAAGGGGAGAGGATCACCAGGCTGTTTCGCGTAGCTTCAAGGATCTTGCCCAGAGCGACCAATAGGCTGCCACCCCAAAGTCCAGAGTTGGCTGCCTGCTCTGCCAGGATCGTGTCAAGTTGGACGGGCGAGCTGCACAAGGCCTTGACCGAAGACAACGCGTCTACGCCTCGTCCGCTGCCATGTGCAGCGTGAAATGCCTCCCAGGGAACGGCCAAGGTGTGAACACTCCAGGTTTCGCTGGGGAAACATGGCAAGCGACGCAGAGACGGGAGGTCGAGATTGGACCGTACCGTGATCCTTCCGACGTTGGCACTCACCATACAGGTCAATTCGTGCGCCAGTGAATGGGCAATTGCCTCGGGCAGACTGCGCATGTGCTCAGCAAGGCCCGCAACCAAGAGTGCTCGCATTTCTCAGCTCACGGCAGATCGGCTGCTGTCTGCTTGCTCTGCCAGAAGCCGCCAGGAACCCATAGGCTTTGCGCCTTGTCGACGAATCCCCCGTGCAGGTAGGCTCGCGACACGCCCGAGTTGAACGTCTCGCAGCCCCGTGCGATTTGAACGCAGCCCGGACAGGCGGAGCCGACATCGCTGCAGATCGGATCGAACGCACAGTTGAATGCGTGCAGCGAGGCGTCCTCAAACCAGCGTCGCAAGTAGTGCTGGAAGAGCGTCAGCAAGCCACCCGCGGTGTAGTTCTGCACCGATGTGACATAGATCAGGAACGACAGATCCATCGGCAGCAGGTACTCTGTCAGGCTCTGACTGTCGTAGCCGCTGTGGCGCCTTGCGGTCAGCATCAGCGCATGGCTGATGGTGTGCAGGAGATGAAACGGCGCCGCCATCGAGGCACCATGTGTCTTTGTCAGTTCCCTGGCCTGCCCTGGCGCCGCAGTCAGGGCGGGGCACTGCGTCAGCAGGTAGGCCTGTGCAGCCGCCCGAGAGACGAGTGCCGAAGCAGGCGGCGTTTCCCACCCTGCATTCGTGTTGCACCAACGCAATACCTTGAGCGGGTCGAGCTTGATCCAGAGGGCCTCGGTCTGGGCGCTCAAGGCATACAGCATGGACTTGCCCTTGGCGGTCTGGCGCACTGTGTCCTCGAACGGGTTCAGCTTGACTGGGATCTCGTCCGGCGTGCGCTCAGGCTCACGCATTTCACGGGTGAATCCAACCGCCGTCAACACGACCTTCAGGTCCGGAATGTGGGCCACGTCTTGCACTTCGAAGGTGTTTTGAATGGACTCCCAGTCTTGGGCGCGGCTGGCCTTCATCACTGTGTCGACGGTACTTTCAATCGCCTGCTCGATGCCTTGGCGGCCTACGTCGTGACGAAGCAGGACCGCCTCCATCGTCCGGCGCTGCTTGATCAAGTCCAGCAGAACAGCATCTTCCGGAATGTATTGGCGCACGCTCAGGAACGTGCCTTCGGCTGCGCCCATCTTGCTGATCAGCTTTGACAGGCGCTCTTTGGCGCCGTCCCGCACCGACTCGAGCGACATGCCGCCAGCAATCAGCGCGTCCAGCTGTTGGATCTCCCCGTCGAGCTTCTGGCGCTCTTGCTTGACCTTAACCATCTCAGCCAAGTTGACCTCGCCGCCATCCAGGATCTGAAGCAGTTGGGCCTCCAGGACATCGCTGGAAACGCAACCCAACAGCCCATAAGCCACGCCTTCGGCCAAGTCCTTGGCGCGCCCACTCAAGATGCCATCGGGTAAGCGCACCAATTCGGACTGCACGCTTGATATCAGTTCGCCCGGCCTCTTGGACAGTGCGACGAACTGGATCACCTGTGGGAAAAAAGCGTCGCCGCTGCTGACCGGCGTGCCTTTTCTGAGGGTCGAGAGATCTTGCGGCCGCCCCACGGAGCAGGTCGGGCACATTTCAACCGAGGCCGTCGCAACGTTGGCGTTGGTCAGCAGGTCAAAGTAGGCGTTCTGACGGTACATGCCCGTGTTGTGGCGCAGCCCGAGGTGCTCGGTTCCGCGCGCCGCGGGTGGCGTGCTCATGGGCGAGACGTGACCGCACCGATGCACCACGACAAATGACGCCTGCATCATCCGCCCACCGCACTCATTGTGGGTGCAGCGGATGGTTGGCCTGCGAGTGCCTCCCCCACCACTGACACGGTTGTACGTGGAAGCGAGGATGTGTTCGGGTTGACGCCGAGGCTTGTCGTGGTTCTCCAGTGCACCACAGGACTGGCAGCGCAACATGAGGGGAAAGGGCGTCACGAATACGTTGGCCGGGGCCTGAACCCGGAATTCGTCTCTCTCGGCCGCTTCCTCGATCATGGTGTCGACCGCGCCTCCAGCAATCTTCCAATCAGCCAGAAACTTTCGCACCGCATCCACCAACTGGCTGCGATCCAGACCTTCCAGCGCCTCCTCCTTGTCGGAAACACCCACCACCAATGCCAGGGCCTGGCTCCGCAGCCGAGTCACTCCGCCAGGAAGGAACGCCTCGGAAAAGACGCGGCTGTTCTGGACAAGTTCTTGCTCGAAGTTGGACATTTCCTATCTCCCCAGCGCATTGAGGACGCGCTCTTCTTTGTCGCCGGCAGGCAAGATTTCGACTTGGTTCTCGATGTCGCGGAAAGAGCGCATCGGCGGAAACCGATAGATCGACTCGAGGGCTGAACCCAAGTCTTTGTCGGCATTGGCCGCGTTGAGATGCTGCAGCCGGTGGAGTCCGCGATCTACTTCGTCCTCAAGCTGTTTCCTGAATGCATTCAGAACCCGGACATCGAAGCGATGGGCTACGCCGTTCGGTACATCGAGCGCTTTGATCAGCATCTCGCGCAGATTCTGCCTCGCGATGCCTGTGCCGTCGTTCAGCGCCTTGTGCAATTGACTGGCATATCGGTTCAAGTTCAAGCCCCAGGAGGGCTGAAACTTGGCCCAGTTGTAGACCACTGCCGAGAACACACCCGGCAGCGTCCGCTGCAGTACATTGGGTGCGAATCGGTTGATCGGGACCGAGTCCACCAGCTTTTCGAGGAAGAAGTGGTAGTCGCCAAAGTTCAGGAACACGCCCGACTCAAACAACTTGTTCGAGCTCAGGACGGACATGACGATGCCCGGTTGAACTCGACCGCTCCGCGCGGACGACTGTATGTACTCAGCGGTCGATCGAGGCCAACCGTCTAGAACCATGAAGTTGAGCTCGGCGATGTCCACGCCGTGCGAGACGACGCTCGTGGCCACTAAGTGGCGCATCGGGTTATCCCACGACTTGGTCTCAACCTCGTGAATGGCATCCAGAATTTCGTCCAGCTGGGTCTGGCCATCGAGCAGCCTGTGGGTGCGATTCTTGCCATCGCGGGCGTTAACGTTATCCAGGTGCTCGCGAATCGCTGTCGTCTGGCGCTTCTGGTTGGCGTAGATCAGGTCGGTGTTGAGGAACTTGCCCACATAAGCCCTAACTTCCTCGGCCCGTTCAACCGGAAAACCGATTTGCGACAGCACGACCGGATCCTTGACTGCCAGGCCTTCGAGCCACTGGTCGATCTGGTCGAGGTATCGAGAGGCAATCTCGGCCGATGCTCGCTCTGTGCCTCCACGGCTGAAACTCAGGGGCAAGACACCGGCGAACCAACGCCGGATGAGCGGATCATCGCCGTCACGGCTGATTCGGGCGTAGAACGATTCACCACGCAAAGCACCTGGCGCCGGAAATCGTCTTCCGGGGCGCATGTAGAGGTGCAGTATGTGGTTCTCGAAGTCTTTTATGGTGGCTGTGGCAGCCAGCACCTTCGGTGATTGACCCCCGTGTCCGACCTGCAATGCCTGCAGCAGCGTCTCATAGTGAGAGTCAAAGTTACCCAGCGATTCGCGCAGCAGATGCAACTCGTCCTGGATCAGAAAGCTGAAACCAGGATCGAGCATGGGAGGCAGTTGAAAAGTCCTAATCTTGCTCGTCCGGGTATTGTTACCGCAGCCCACGGACTCGTAGGCTCCATCACCTTTCTGCAGAGTCTTGCGGATGCGCTGGTGCTTACACTTCGACTCCGACGTAAATCCATGTTCCGGACAGAAATGCCGGAAGGCGCCCAGAAAGCCAGCGAAGCGTTCGTTGTGGGCGATCACCGCCAATTTGTCGACGGTGCCGACCAGGACTGTTGGCAGGTACCGGTAGCACTCTTCGTCGCTGACGTAGATGCCGATTTCGCCCGCGATGCCCTCACCATGATCACCTTCGGTGGCCGACGCATTGCTCCAGCAGGTCGCGTTCGAACAGCGGTGCTTCATGCGGACTCGCTCGATGTCGCGAACCATGTGCACTGAATCGCGCTCACCGCAATACGGACAGTCTGTGATGAAACGGAAACGCTCAAGCTGTTCTTGGTCAACCTCAGCCAACCAAATGTCTGAACCCTTCACGTCTGACTGACTGATCTTCCCAGGCGTTCCGCCGCCTGTGTAGTAGCCCACCGTGAACGGGTGACCCTTGATGCCCTCACGGCAGCGGAGAATCTCAGCTTGGGCAACCACAAAAGAAAGACGCTGAAACTGCTGAGCCGAGAGCATGCGCAACGGAAAGCGCATCCAGGCAGTGGTGCCGTACAGGCGCCCCTTGATGCGGCCGTAAAGCATGGAGAACACGATGATGCCCAAGTACGCTTCAGTCTTGCCGCCACCTGTGGAAAACCAAAGCACATCGGCCACCTGGCATGCCCCTTTCCGATCGTGCGGCAAAGCATGGCGCTCGTAGACCGCTCGCACTTGGGTCAAGATGAAGCCGAGTTGGAAGAGATGCCAGCCATTGAAGGACTTACCCTGCAGTTGGATTGCGGCCCTCATGGCCTCGTTCATCCAGCAGAAACAGCGACGCAGGTCTTCGTGTTGACGGAGCAGATTGACCCCGTCCACGATGCGCCGTACCTCTTCGTCGAAGGCAGCTCGGTCAGTACGCACCGCCAATAGCTCTGCCGTCTTGTTTGCAACTTCAAGCTCTCGCTCGACTGTGTCCCAGACCTTCTCGTATTCCTTGAGCGCGCCCAGGAACCCGTCGAGCACCTCCATTGGCTGGGTAACGAGCAAGGAGAAACTCGCCTCGTGCTGCATCCCGACATCTTCAGGACTCGGCGCATCAACACGTGGTTGCGCAAACACAGGCATCGAATTGGTCTTGAACCGCGACGGTGCCACCTTTTCTGTCGCGCAAGTCACGCCGTATCCGGCAACACCGTCCTCGGCCTGATACCGGTAGTCCTCCGGAGCAAGTCGGTGCGGCACGTCGTGTTGACGACCGGCGGTCACAGTCGCCTCGAACTCGACGTCCAACAGAGAGGGACGCATCAGACCAAACCCGCGGCCCGTTGTCGTCTCGGTGTTGTTTTGAAGGTAAATCTCAAGCAAGAATCGTCCGCCAACACCCGCGAAGTTGGGCGGCGGCGAACGAAGCCGGGTGCGCAGCACGACATCGTGCTCAAGAATGCCGTCCCCTACGAAGAGTGCCTTTGCCACCATCTCCGCAAACTCGGCATCGCTCGCGCAATCGTCCTTTCCCCAAGGCACCGTTAGGGTGGCGAAGCCGCGATCATTGAGTTGGCAAGCCCTGAAGATTCGCGGATCTTGCTTCCAGCCTTCGTGAAATGCATCGAGGACCGGCTTGAGTTTGTGTTCGGACCAAACGTTGAGGTGAGCTGTGTCAAGTCTGAAGTGCACATCGGAAAACTTGACGGTGTGTCGCTTGAAGCAGTCAGGCACTTTCTGCTGGATCTTATCGCCCGTCGCATTGACCTGGACTTGATCGCGCATGGTCTGCAAGGTGGGAATGTAGCGATGAGTGACGTCGAATCTTCCACTCAACGACAACTCCACTCTGCCCTGAGCATCAGGCTCAATCATCAATACCATTCCCATGGCGCTGGGCGGCTGTTCACGTTGATAGTCAGGATCCGGACGCGGCGCCAGGCCGCCGAGCAGGGAGACGTCGGCCGGGTCCGCTCCAGAGGTTTCCCCCTCTGGTGGCAACGCCTCGAACTGCTTGCCGGTCAGACGCAATCGAATCAGGTCGAGCAAGCGCCCTGACAAGCCCATCTTTTCCTTGTAAGTCAATGCCATGTCCGTTCCCTTCTAGTCTCTTGTTTCGTCACGACGACAGTCATGCGAGCCGTTTCATTCTTCGTGTAAATCAGCTGTTCAGGGTTGGCAAGTGCACGCCAGCGTGGTGAACGACAACCTTCTCGGCCTTAGCGTCCCAGTGAAAGTACAGACGCAAGGTGTGGCGCTGGTCGAATGAGCGGCCCAGCTTGATGTGCCGCGAGATGTCAACCTTCTGGCCCTCGTACTGACGCGAGTAGCACGACTCGAACTTGCCCTTTGTGATGTCGGACATGTTGCCGGCGTAGGAAGCCGGGATAACTGCCAACATGTCTTCGACCTGTTTGAGCGAGAGGCTCTTGTCCGAGTACATCGGATGAAATCCATCCACGATCACGGTCAGAATCGCTTCGAAGGCATCGAGGTCCTCGAAAACGGATCGGGCCATTGAACGTTCGCAGCTGTTGGTGAACACAATCTTGTCCGAGTGGTGCATCGAGATGTGCCGCGCTACGTCCCTTATGGTCTTACCGGGTAGCCGGGTTGAGGGGCTGTACGGAGGTCGTTCGATCTGAACAACACGGCAGACCTCTACCATGGCCTCGAACACCTCTCGCGAAAAACACCGCGAGCCGATCTGCACCGCTGCAACATTGCGACCACGGGTCAAAGTGATGGCCTTGCGCAGGTCGCCGCCGATCTTGCGATGCTCAGTTCGGATGGCATGAATGGCGTTTTCCACCATCTTTGCCATTTGGCTGGCGCTGGGCACCTCAGCGAGTTCAGCCAGGATTCGAATAGCCGCCGGATCATGCGGACCGATCACCCGACCGGCATGCCAGTGCTGGACTGCGCCGGCCGTGATGTCGAACCTCTTGCCCTTCAAGTAGCGGGTCAGTTCTGCAACAGTTTTGAATTTGGCAACGCCATAGTCGACAAACTCCTGCCACTTCTCTGCGACACGCAGCGTTTGTTGAAGACCGTGATGGTTCTGCACGAACATGTCGAAGATCTCGCGCTGAGTCGCGAGGCGCTCCTCGCTGCTGCCAAGCAAGACGAGATCATTGCCTTCGACAATTTCGCGTGCCGGGCAAACGCTGAAGGTGTCTCCATCAAGCCGCATGACCTGACGGTCGGCTGGCCAACGCAGTGGCTCGGACTGTCGTTCCAAGTGCAGGATGACCACGTCCTTGTTGGATTCGACTCCCACATCATCATCGACATTGACTTCGGCGCGAGAGGGCTCTTCCAGCAGCGCCTGAAGCCAGTCATCGAAGTGCCGCAAGGTCTCCAGTTGCGCAACCCTCAGTGGCTTCGGGTAGAGACCATCAATCGCCAGCTCGGTGTAGGCCACGAATGCCTTTTGGGAGGGCTCCGCATCGACCTGCAGGTCGGACAAGGGGGCACTGCTGGACCAGTCCAGGCGCCAAAGTCTGGACTTGTCACCAGTGCCAGCACTGCGCTGGGCATTGGCGCGCCACCAGACATCGACTTGCAGGAGAACACGGTCCTTCTCGAACGGGTGGCAAAGGACAACCTTTCGCGCCGCCGCCACACCCAGCCAGTGCAGACGGGAGGGGAAGAGCGGAGCAGCATAGACAACCACCGCAGGGTGATCAGGTGGCACGGCTGTGGATCCATCCATGGCCGAAACGGCAACGAGGTGGACGGCGTTCGCGCCAAGCTTTTCCTCCAGCCAGTTTTGCAGAACGAGTGCATCGCGCTTGTTGCCCAGCAGGATAGACAGTTGCTGCTTGTGCTTGATGGCCTCGGCACCCAATTGCAACAGCAGTTCACTTCGCCCAGGCGTGGCCTCCTTGAGCTCCTTGAGGTTGTTCTGGATCAGTTTCAAGATCTCATCAAGCAGGGCCTGTACGTCGCCTCTACGCCCGCGCATGCGCGAGGCGATCTCAAGCCAGCTTTCGATCGAGCGGACGGCAAAGCGCCCGCCACGCGCACAGCGGGCCGTGCCTTCCTCATGTGCCGCTAACGGTACGTTGAGGCAGCGCAACGCCCGATCCACGGCCAAGAGCGCAGTGAACTCAGGCGACCTTCCGCCGGTTTCTTCGACCATGCGCTTGAGGTTCCAGATCAGAAAGCCGAGGCGCTTGACGAAGGTGTTCATGACCGAATCGCGCGGCGCGATCAGTTCAACCACCTTGGCGTTTGGTAGGCGGGGTGTTCTGGTCAATGGCACCCCATCGGCTAGACGAACGTTCCAGGAATGCAGGCCCAGAGGCTGCTCCAAGACCTGGCCTGTGAAGCCAAACGCTACGATGGGCACCTTGGGGAAAAGTGTCGGCAATGTCCTGATCAGAGCCACTGCGTTCTCGTCGCAGCCCTGCGCGGAGACATCGACGACGATGGCGAAAGGCTGACTCTGCTGCTCGAGCATTTCGAGGATGCTCAGCAGGTCGCCGTGACCGTTGACCAGCAATGTGCGCTGGAACTCGACTCGGTCCAGCGACTTGTTGACGTCCACCAGAACAGGTCGCATGACCGTTGACGTCACGAAGTCGCGCAGCATGCGCCGCGGCCGACCAAACACCAGCAAGTCGTGGCGCTGCGCCATCTCAACGCGGTTGAGCCATGTGGAGCGTACCAACCCCTGGGCTGCGTCCAGGCGCAAGCGATGAAGGTAGAAAGCCAATCGTGGCAACGTGGCGTCCCGGCTGAGTGGCAGGTTCACAGCGATGGATTGGCCATATCGGACGAGCCGGCCCATGGCCGCCATGGCGATGGCCTCGTCATCATTGGGCGGCGTCAATCCCTCCGCCGACCAGATCGCTTGGCCGTTTTGGAGCAGGTCTGAGGCTGTAACAGCTGGCCAGCCGTCCAGAACCAGCCGACGCCAGTCCGCCACATCGGGGATAGAGTTCACGCCCGGTTTACCGCGCTGGCGATGGGCGTGCTCTTGGCGCTCTCCGCGATCGCACGCTGCAAACTCGGTGTGAACCTGTAGGTCACCTTGTCGCCCTTGCCAGCGTTCTCCGAAGTCGCCTTGGTGTTAACCTCAATGACGCGCAACGCAGTCCACCAGCGCACGACACCCGCGTACTGTTCGGGCGAGATTTGGTTCTGTAAATCAGCGTCCAGAAATTCGATCGCTGTCTGTAGATCCGCGGCCGAGAAATCGTTGAGGGTGTCGAATTCCTTCAGCTGAGCAGCCAGAGGCATTGACCAAGCCATGCTGGTCATGCCGGTCTGTTGAACGAACTTATCGAAGTCCTTTGCCGGCAAGTCGCGCAAGGCAGTGAAGTCTCTGGCAAAGTCTTTGAAGCTAGAGACCGTGGCGCCCTTCCTCTTGCGAACCTCGATGAATTTCATCAGAGGCAAGTACCATCCTTCAGTGGCCGTCTGCAGCAAACTCGCTTGCTCTGAAGTAACGCCAAGACCCTGCTGATCCAGCAGGCTCTCGCATGCGTGGCGGGTCCATCTGCTGAGTTCAACTAGACCGCCAATCTCACGGGGTGAAGTGGTGAGCCAGGCGTTCGAATGCCAACTCCACATGGAGCGCGGGCCAAGCAGGAACACAATGCGCAGAACGTTTTTCAGTCGCGTCGCCTTCGAAGCCTTCTCGTTGGCGATGCTGAGCAGATCCATGATCTTGTCGATCGACTGCACGCCTTCGAGCGAGACCAAAAGAACTGCAGCCTGATCTTGCGCCCACGTGTCGATGGCAACGTCGAGCAGCCCGTGAAAGCGCTTGGGCTCAAGCATCTGATCTTCGGTCAGTTCCTTCACGTTGTATTTAGACAGCACGTTACCGGACTGAAACTCGTGGATGGTGCTGAAGCTCTCCCTGATCCTTTCAATCGAAAGACCCAGCGCCGGCGTGCCCATGATGATCGAGACTGAATACTTTGGCGCACCATCGGGCGACCTTGCCAGCAGGATCTGTTGCTCAGCTTGCAGAGACAGCGGCGACGGAACCAGGTTGTTCGCGGTCGGATGACAGGTCAGCACGTCTTCGGCGTGATTGGCCAGGTCCAGCACCGCCATGTGCAGCTTGTGGGAGATGTCGTTGGCCGAGCCGATGAGCTGCAGGATGGACTGATTGCGCATCGCATACTGGTGGGTGAGCCTGTCGGCCTCGCGCAGCACGCCCAAGCCGACGAGTTCCTGCAGCAGGCTCTCGAAGCCGGATTCGCTCATCTGTTCGAATTCCTCGGGGACTTTGTTGCGGGCCACGTCCAGCGCCTGCTTGACCGTGAACCTGCCGATGCCCTTGCCGTACACGTCGATCAGGCCATAGACCGCCACGGTGTATCGCTTGTCCAGGTTGAGCGTCATGTCGAAGCGCTCGCCGGAGAGTCTCCGCACGTCCGAGTTGTTTTCGACGTTCTCAATGTCCGTCTGGCGGATGACGCGAACACCGCCCTTGGCGGTTCGGTCCCTCGCCATCTGTTCGACGAGCTCACTGCAGAAGATGTGCAGCAAGCTTGGGTGGCAATTGGTAAATGCCATTACGCGGTCGATCAACTCCTCTTCCTCGAAGCAGTAGCCCATAGCGGTGAGTGGCTGCAGGATGAGGCAGCGAGCGTCGGCGGCAGGCAGGATCTTGACTTCGAGCGGGCTGCCCAACTGCTCCAACGGCACGTTCGGATAGGTCCGGAACCGATTGACGTTGTTCAGGCCTGCAAAGACCACCCTGAAACGTTGGCAAGGGTCGTTGACCAGAGACACCAGCGAGCGGACCAACTGGAAGTTGGAGTGGGCATCCTTGTTGAGGACGGGATCGATTTCATCCAGGCAGAAGAGAACCCGAGTGGATCCCTCGCGCTGAAACTCAGTCTGAAGGCGCTCCTCTGCGGACTTTCCTCGTGTGCTGGACGGCAGCAGCTTGGCCTCCACCAACTCGTTGACCAGTCGCTCCAGCACCCGCGTCTTGACGTCCGTGTCGCGAATGACGGCGTGCTGAAAGAGTCCGTCCATGCGGATGTAAAAGGCATGATTTCGGGACGGTTCCAGCTGCTTGAACTTCTGGACCGCTGAATGCAGCAGAGTCGTCTTGCCGAGCTGGCGGCCGCCGTAGACCAATGCGGCCCCACGCGGTTCGACAAGCGAGGCCACGTCGTGCTCCCTCCCGAACCGCATCTCCGGCGGCGCCGGCTGTCGTGCGTCTCCCTTCGTGTAGGGGTTATAGAACGTCCAGGCGGCAGTGACCTGAAGGAATGACTTGAGTGAACCCTGGTCTGGCGATGCGGCCAAACAGGACAGGACAACCGGGTCGATCAGGAATATCGTGCACTTGCGTTCCCTGCAGAAGCTGGAGAACGATCGGCGCTGATCAGGGCTCAAGGGCGCGCCGACCAGTAGTACAGAGCGAGTTGGCAGGCCATGCTTCTCAACCAGGTCGGTAAGAGCGGAGATGTTCCACACGCCTTGCGCAAATATCAAGTTCAGCGAAACCTGCTCAGCTTGGTCGTCCTCGAAAAGTGGAAAGCCCTTGGGAAGCGTCGGCCGGGCAATGCGCACCTTCAGACGTCGGAAGTCGCCCGTCGTGCTGTACTCGCAATTCCGCAGTGTGGCTCCGTTTCCTTGCTTGTCGATAACTGAGAACCCAGCGAACTCGAGAACCTCGACGATCCCCTCGTATGTCATTTTCTCCAAGGCAGGCTTCTTGTTCTGCCCGCGGCCGGCCCATTCGAGCAGGATCTCCAAAGTGTCTTTGTAGGTGGCCCTGTTGAGCGAGTAGTCGAGCCCACCTGGCTGCTCATGGATGACTCGCTCCCCAGCACCTCGTGGGTTGGGGTGCTCGTGCAGAACCGCGTACAGAGGTGCCTCCACCTGTAGGAACTTGGTCAGGTCACCGTTCTCCTGAACAGAGCTGTCAGTCAGGCGAGCGTTCCGATTGATGTGGTCCTGCAATTGGTTGATGAGTTCGCGCGCCACAGTGAGGCTCCGGCGGCTCAGCGCCGCACGGGCTCGCGCACTCCATGCGTCTGACACTGCCTCTGCACCCAGTCGCGTGCGAAGCACAAGCATGCCTTGGTTGAGTTCATCCTCAAGCTCAGCGCCCAGGCTGTTGAGTTGCTTTTCAAGCGCTTTGGAGCGCTTCTTAACTTCGTCGTCGATCACCGAAACATCCAAGAACGGCTTGATCGTGCTGAGCTTTTCGAGCCAGTCCGATGCCAAAAGCATGTTGAAGAGGTGATCGTTCTCGGAAATCACATCGACCGACATGGCTTGGATCGACATGTTCTTGAACTGCTCGATCGCCTTCTTGAGTTCGGCGCGCGTGCCAGCGATCTTAGCGTTGACTCCGTCGATGATCGGACCGTGGGTGGCACCCAGGGACTCCATCTGCCGAAGCAGGAGCAGGTGAACCCAGTGGGCGTTGTGACGCTCAGCCAGATCGATCATGTCGGCCAGCCAATTCGGCGATGTCAGGCGCATGGTGAACCATTCCAGCCTGAAATCGACCCCGACATCGCCGATGTCCAGGCGGGACAGCGTCTCAGGCAGAAGAAACGTAGCGTTTGTCTGGTCGAAGCGCCAGGTCAGACGCGTGTCGCCCTTGATTTCTAGCTGCAGCGTGGTCAATGCGCGAACCAGCAGATTACTGCCTGCGCGGTGCTCCAGATCGGCATGTTGTGGTTGCGCCAAGAGCGATGCGATCGAACGGTCGAGTTGGGTATGGAAGCGTGCCAGGAAATCGCTGGCTTCTTTCGGCCGAACGTCGGCTGGAACAACCTCGAGTAACCAGGCTTGAGCAATGGCCACAAGCGAGTCAGTTTGCTGACAGAAACTCACGTAAGCGTGGTTGTCGATGTGGTCGATCGGGTTGGAGTAGTCGACCCGAATTCTTTGGACCAGATCGTCCAGCAGCCTTCTGGACTCCGCATTGGATGAGTAGGTGTTGACGAAGTGGCGCACTGCTGCGCTGTCACCCTCTTTCCCATGCCGAAGCGCCGCAATCGCTGGCGCAATGATGGGCTCTTCGCTCGAGATCTTGAGCGCCACGCGCAAAGCATGCCAGCGGGTCGTTCGCTGGGCATTGATGTCTACCCAGGCGTTCACCTGGTCCTGGATCCTTGCCTCGGCCAAGTGAACTTCCTGGCCGTCCTCGTTTCGCAATGCATCCAAGTCAACCCTACCGCCGCGCATCGTGAAGTCCGCGACGTTGGAGATCAACTGCGCAATCGGTCCGTCGAAGTAGTTAGCAGAAGCCTTGAGCAAGGTCGGCGCCTGTGTCTCACCTCCGGCAAACAAGGCTGGTTGTAGCGTCGCGCACACCAACAGGTAAGGCACGAGCTTGCCACTGGGCTTGCGCTCAAGTTGCTCCTCCAAGTCCTTGTGGTTGAGAAGATTCAGTTCGCGCTGGGTGTGGCTCATCGCCTCGCGATCCTTGGGCCAGAGGTTCATGCCATAGAACGCCGAACGCAGCAGTGAGGCATCCAACACACGGTCGGAGACCAAGGTCGTGTCTTTGGCGTCTCGAAGGATCTGATGCGCCACGTTCAGGTGGCCATCCTCGAGCCAGTGCATGGCGACGGCCTCGATGACGCTGTTTGGCACTCGGGAGAACTGCTCGTGAGCGACTCGGAAGGCCTGCTGGGCATCTTCCTTGAATTGCCAATACTGCAAGTGACGCAGGGCCCCTTCTACTCCTGGAGACGGCAGCTCCGCCTCGGGCGCTATGTCTTCGTCGTGTTGCTCGGGGGGCTCAGGTGGCGCTTCTGGCTGGGGCGCGTCATCAAGAGCAACGCCCTCAGCCGAGCTGTACGGTTCTTCAGCCGCCAGAAGGTCGGTCGACACCTCAGGCTCTGCTGGCATCGGCGCGGCCTCGCGGGAGGCTTCGGCGGTCGCAACAATCGTCGTGGCACCAGGCGTGGCCTCGGGCTCGGTCGCGAGCGGTACAGGCGTCGGCCCGGTTGCGTCTTGTGGCGCTTGTTGAGCCTCGATGTCGGTGTCAGCTTTCGAGTCGATGGCTGACGTCACGACTTGCAGTGACTTCACGGAATCAACACTCATTTCATCGACCAAGATCTCAGATGAGTGACCTAAGCTCTGATCGTCCATCAGGTCGTCAAGCGTGCGTCCCTCGGGCACCAAGTGGTGTGCTGCCTCGACCCGGATGGTCTCAAGCTCGCCCTGAGCGACACTGATTTCAGTCTGCTTACGCGTTTCGTTTGCCTTGAGCGAGGTCCTTGCCGTGTACTTAGCCTCGGCCAGTTGCGATTTGAGACTTTCTATCTCGGCTCTGGCTTGGGAAATCTTGGACGTCTTCTCTTGGAACCCCTCGGCAAGCGCTGGCAGGTGCTGGCGTTGCTGCAGGTTTGTCTCGTACCAGGCCTGCTGTCGACCCTCGGAGAGCGCGGAGATGACAGCGTGTTTCCAGGCGGCCGCGAGCACTGGAACCAAGTCGCGCTGCTCGCTGTTGGCGAAGTCCAGCACGACGGTCATGTGCAGAACGGCACTGCAATACCGATCAATGAGCCGGGAGACTTCCTCGCCCGACAGTTTGGCATTGCGCTCAACGAGGCGATGCAAGTGCCGATCAAGCACGTCCTTGATGCGAAATGCGGCTTCCGCCCCCACCTCTGGATTGGTCTGAGCATCCTGGCAGATCATGCCGATCTGCAAGTAGAGTTGACTCAGTGACTGTGGTGCATCGCGCTCGAGAAGGTCCGCCACATGTGATGCTTTGCTGAAGTTCGATTCAGTTGCCCCAAGGGCATTGGAATCGAGGATCGCACCAGGTGCCATGCTGCTTGGATCCACCACCTGAAGCCCAGTCGCCTCTGGATCGACTTTCGCCACTTGGGTGGCTGGTTCGGGTCGAGCAATCGACGCCTGGCGGACCGATGCCCCACCAGACGGCGGGGACATCGCGTGAACAGCGGCTGAGTCAGATGCACTGGCGGGAACGGTTGGCAGTCCAAGGAAAGCCCTGTAATAGGACAGCACTTCCGGTTCGATCGCGCAGGCGTCTTGCAGCGCTCGCTTCCCAAAGATGGTGAAACCGCAAAAGATCGCATCTGCCAACAGAGCTCGTTCCTCGCTGCTGAGGCTTGCCCAGTTGATAAGTCGGTTGCGCGCTCGCAGCCAACTCTCGACCCCACACGAGATCACGATGTCGAAGGCGTGATCAAGCGTGCTGTTGGCACGGTTGGCCAGAGCCTGGACCTTGACCTGTTGCGACTTCCACTCTTTGGCTTGGCGCATTTCCCGCAGGTCGGCCAGCATCACTTTGCGGTCCGCATCGTCGAGCTTCGCGAATTCGACCAGGTCCTCCTCATTTCGAAGGTGCCAGCCCTCATCCAAGCGGGCCAGAACTTGAGCCTCGGGACTTGCAAACTTGTCGCCTCCCAGGAGGATCGCTGTGCTGAGATGGCGGTAGTGCAGCAACGCGGAGAAGAATTGCCGCAGGCGCATCTGGCGGTACATGGTGTACTCGACGAGCTTGAGGTCCTTTCGATACTGCCTGGGCAGGCCGAGGCGCTTCTGAAAAACCTCGGCACTGGATTTGCCACTGCCGTCGATATGCCAGCTGTCCGGCATGCCCTTGGCGTCGTTGGAGATGCCATCAAGCCTATCCGTATTCATTGTTGACCGTCCCTTGTCTTCTTCGAGTTCAATGTGAGCAGCGTCGCTGCCTTCACTCCATCTTCATTCATCTTCTGGTTGCCGGCTTGGCAATTGTCCTCATGGCCGGCGGCCGGGCTTCAGCTTCTAACTACTTGCTCATTTGCGGTTCCGTCACGCGGGGAGTGCTCGTTCGCGATTGATGTCCCTCGACCTAAGAGGTGACGCGAACACTTCCATCGATCTCAGCGGCCGCCCCAAGCGCAACCAACCTGTCTACAGCCAGACCCACCCTGGTTTCAGCATCCGCCGGCGTCCGGGCCATACCCAATATTCGGCAGACGGAACGCGCAACATCTGCGCGTGGTGAGGCGCCTGCGTGCTTAAGCGCGTGCAACACGAGGGTGGAAAGTTCCTCCACGCAGACCTCGTCAACGTGCCTGCGTGTCGCTTCAGTGGCGTCGGCCATGCGGCAGTCAGACCACGCCCTAGGGTTTGAGCCAGTGGGCCAGAAGAAGGTCTTGCCGTCTTCGACCGTACGCGGGATATCTGCAGGGACGCGATGCGCCAGGCGCTCAACAATTCTCGACCCGGTCCGTTCCAAGCCCCAAGCTCGCGCGACACGTCGGAACAGAACTGCATCCAGGATTGGACCTTCGGCATCCACGACGAGCCGAAGGTGCTCGGTCAGCCTCAGCGATGAGCTGAGTTCGTAGAACTGGACGGGGTCACCTGATGGCAGCCTTACCGGCTCAAAGGTGCGCATGGGCTGTTCTTGAACCTCAGTGCCAGACGCGACCTCAGCAGTCTCTGACCCTACTTGGGGTGCGGCGGTCTGGTCAGCATCCAAGTCATCGCCCTCAACCGATTCCGGTGCTTCGACATCGGCAACCGCCGGAGCTCCACCTTCTGAACCTTCAACCTCAGCAAGGAGTCCCTGCAGAAGGCTGACCACGGTCTCAATTTCGCCCTCTGGATTCATCCACCAGTTCGTCGACCAGATTCTGTGGATGCGCCAACCAAGGCCCTCCAGCACGTGTTGCCGGAGTCGGTCACGGTCTCGCGCGGTGGCGCCAGAGTGGTATGACGCGCCATCGCACTCGATACCGACAAGGTAGCGTCCCGGCGCCCTCGGGTCCACGACGCCTATGTCAATCCGGTATCCGGAGGAGCCAACCTGCGGGTGCACCAACCAACCCCTGTCGCGCAGCACCTTTATGACAGCAGTCTCGAAGGGGCTGTCAGGTTCAAGGCCCGTCGGTGAGCTCTGTTCCACAAGAGCACGGGGCCCCTTCAGCGCAAACTCCAGGTAGTGCTTGAGGTCACGCACGCCTGCTGCCCGGACCTTTGCCAGGTCAATCTGTTCCGGCATCAGCGTAGCGTAGATGACTACGGCCTCCCGAGCGCGCGAGATGGCCACGTTTAGGCGCCTGTGGCCGCCTTCGCCGTTCAGCGGGCCGAAGTTCATCGTGGTTTTGCCCGAGGCATCGGGCCCGAACGTTATCGAGAAGAAAATGACGTCGCGCTCATCTCCCTGCACGTTCTCCAGGTTCTTGATGAAGAGTGGCTCGTGCGAGCTTGCGGCGATGGCACGGTCGAGCGTCTGGCTGGTCCTGCGGCGTGCGTCCAGCAGCGTCTCGATGAGCGCCTGCTGCGGCTGATTGAAGGTGACGACACCAAGCGTCAGATGCTTCTTGGTGCTGTCGAGGTAGTGCGCTTCGATGCCCTTGACGATGGCGTCGGCTTCGGTGCGATTTGTGCGGCTGCCGCCTCTGTCGTAGACGCCAAACACACGTTCGAAGCGGACTGCGACGTCGGAGGTGACTGGCGACGGGAAAGTGACGAGCTTCGATTCGTAGTAGTTGATGTTGCTGAAGGTGATGAGGCTCTCGTGCCGGCTGCGGTAGTGCCACTGCAGACTCAGCCGATTCATGCCCGCGCCCAGGCATTCGTCCAAAATGCTCTCCAGGTCTTCTACCTGCTCGTCCGAAGCGTCGGCGCCATCAGAGTCAGTCGACTTGTTGAAGAAGTTCGTGGGCGGCAGCTGCTTGGGGTCACCCACCACCGCCAGCTGCTTGCCACGTGCGATGGCGCCCACGGCGTCCCACACCGGAATCTGCGAAGCCTCGTCGAACACGACAAGGTCGAACTGGGCGTAGCCGGCATCCAGATACTGGGCCACTGACAGCGGCGACATGAGCAAGCATGGTTTGAGCTTCGGGAGCAGGGTTGGCAGGCCCTGAACCAGTTGCCGCACCGGCATGTGGCGCCTTTGCTTTTGCAGCTCTCGGCGCAGACGCCCAAGCTCAGTGTCGGCACCAACGACCACGCCAGAGGCCGCTGGGATGCGCCCGGACAGGGTGGCGGCGATGTACTTCTCTGTCAGCTTCTGGAAGCGCTCGTCGGCCTGCCTGAACTCACGAATCTTTCGCTCGTGGTCGGCGCTGGAGAAGCTCCGCAGGGCGGGGTCGTTGTCGATGGTCTTCTTGACCCACCAGTGCCGATAGCTGAACTCGAAGTGCGCTGCGACGTCGGCAAGCGCGACGGTGCCGCGTTCGAGTGTCACCACCAAGCCCTGAAGCCCTTGGGCGACGGCTTGGTCACGTACGTTTCTCCAGAGGCACCATGGCTGAATTAGGCGCTTCACGCTGAGCCAGCTAGCCAGGACGCCCTGGACTCTTTCCAGTGCTCCATTGGAGCCGGCCGGACCTTGAAGCGGCTCCACTGGTCTCGCGGCAGCATCGATGACATCCAGCAGCCGCCTGACTTCTCGCCAGGCATCCCTGTAGTCGAGAAGGGCTCGCCCCACTTGGCCACTTGGCGCAAGGGCAGCCCGGTTCTCCGCGACCAGGGGCTGGAGCGACGAGCGCAGCTTTGCGAGCTGCTCGGTGTCGGTACCGGCTACGCGCGTCACTGCGTCTGAGAATCGCCTGGCCCAGTCTTCGTAGGTTTCCAGGCCCGCCCAGTCCGTCTTGATACCGGAATACGCGTCGTCAAGCAGAACCTCAGCTTCGGCGTGCATCGTCCGAAGAACCTGGTCCTCTTCGTTGACATCGGCCAGGGATGCCAACATCGTCTGCACAGTCGAATCGGGAGGCGGCTTGCCGTCGGTCCGAAAGCTGCTCAACCGCGCCTTCACTGCGCGCTTGGCGAAGAAGTTCTTAGGCCACCAGGTGGAGGACGCCCGCGACCACTCCGCCTGCAGTTCCGTCCCATTCAGCTTTGCCAGCGGCAAGGTCCAGCCTGGCCCGATTCTCTCCCAGTGGCCGTTGCGCGCCAGGCCATGCTTTGCGAGCGAGTGAATGCGGGCGCGCACCCCGACGTCATGAGCTTGGCGAGCCAGGCCTACTGGAACCTTTGGCGCAGCCAACAGAACATCTGCGAGCCTGTCCAGACACCCATAGGCTTCGAGGCTCAGACCCGAGGCCGAGTGCCCGATAAGGCCGCCCACAAGTTGCGATTTCTCTCGAAGTGAGCGAATCGCCAGGTCCAGTCCCTGAGAACTCGAAAGCAGCTCGTCTTGCCAGGTAGGCGCCCACTCGCCCTTGCCAATTAGCGTCAGTGCATGTCCATGGAGTGCCCCCAGGGCTCCGGCCAAGGCGGCCATCCGGCGAGCGGTCTCTCGGAGCTTGTCGAGCTGCTCTTCGCTGTGGGACAGGGGATCGGTCCAGGGCATGTCCGAAGGCTCTTCCCCGGTGTGCTCGATGCAGGTGCCGATGGCTTCGTATACCGTCAGTCCACTCGGGTGACTTCTGTGAAGGGACTCAACGAGGCTGTTCAGCTCTTGCCGCAGCTGGCCCAGGCGTTCTGCCTCTCTCGCCCAGTCGCTGGCCGTGCGCTGGCCCGTGATGTCCAGGGTTTTGCCCAGCTGTTGCAGTACCTCGGACTTCTTCGCCTTGGACGAGTGGAGCTCAAGGCAGAACGGCCCCAGACTAATGGCTACAAGCCGCCGATGGACAACCTCAAGCGCCGCGAGCTTCTCCGACACGAAGAGCACGGTCTTGCCTTTGGCCAAGGTGTGCGCAATGAGATTCGTGATGGTCTGGCTCTTGCCGGTGCCCGGAGGTCCTTCGAGCACAAGGTCCCGGCCCGCGTCAACAACGCAGATGGCTTTGAGCTGTGAGGAGTCCGACAGTAGCGGCGCCAAGATGTCCTGAGGCCGATGTGTGGCGTCCAACCTGTCGAACGATCCATCGCTGTCTTCGCGGGCGAAAGCCTGGCCGGGGTTCTCGATGAGATGCTTGACGACGCGGTTGGCCTTCAGTTGCTCTGTGCGGTCCTGCAGGTCCTTCCACATCAGGTACTTGGTGAAGGAGAAAATGCCGAGGTGGGCCTGCTCCAGCACTTCCCACTTCGGAATCTCACGCACTGCGAGCCGGAACGCCTGAAGCACCTTGCTGACGTCGATGCCCTTCTCGTCGGTTGAGATGGTGTCGAGACCCGTGATTCGCATCTCGAAGCTGTTCTTCAGCAACTGGAGCAGTGTTGGGTTGACTATGGCCTCGTCATCGTGTCGGCTGAGGCGGAAGCCGCTGCGTACAGATTGGCGCTGCAGGGAAACTGGCACCAGGAGGATTGGCGCCAGGTGTGCCGAGTCCGCCTTTTCAGCCTCCGTCCATCGAAGCAGGCCGATAGCAAGGTACAGGGTGTTGGCGCCGCCTTCCTCCAGGCCAGTACGTGCAGCGCTGAATATGGACAGCAAGTTGCCGTCGAGCGCGTCTGGCGCCACTCTCGCCAGCAGTTCCTTGTTGGCAAGGGCCTCGATTGCCATGTCATCGACAGGCGTGCGGCCGCCGCGGTTGGTGTGGACTTGCGCCATGCGCGGGTCCGAACCTTCCATGAGATTGGGCAACGGCCGAATCCTGAACTCCGAGCCATCGGACAGGGCGTCTTCCATGCCTGCCAGGTCAGGCGCGACAAACTGCAGCGTCGACTTCGTGGGCTTGAAGTTCAACAGCCGATTGCGCAGTGTCAGGTCGAGAAGCTTCGACTTCCATTTCGACAGCCGTCCCTCAGGCGTGTCCTCGGTAGGTAGGTCCAGCGGCGTGAGGAATTCGGGGTCCAACGGTGGCAGCAGCGGAGTAGGTTCGATTGCTACCGGAACCTCAGTGGCATCGTTCTCGGCTCGCTTGATTTGTGACGTGCGTGAAGGCAGTGGCTTGATCTGAAGCTCACGTGCCCGGTGGACGTCGACCGCGTACCGGAAGCTGTCCTCCTCGAGCAAGTGCGCGTGTCCTTGCTCCACTGCGATGCGAAGCGATGGCCGGTAGCTGTGGTGTTGGGCTACACCTGTTGTCTCGAATACCAGAAACTCGCCGCTGTCCACGCGCTTGCGGACGGCCTGCACGTCATCAGTGAGGGGGTCCGGAAAGGAGGCTGAGTGAAGCCAGACACCTACCCAAGCATGACCGTCCTTCATCAGGACAACTGGGCGAAGGCCCGCCTGCTCCAGGCAGGAGGCAAACAGCATGGCGAGGTCCAGGCAGGTCGCCACCCGGGTTTCGAGGACTCTCTCCGGCGTACGGATCTTTTGGCCGTCAGTGCCGAACGATGCGGGCGGCTCGGAGTACTGCAGCGTCTGTGCAGAAATCGTGCTGTAAAGGGCCGACACCTGCTTCCAGACCACGTCGCGGCTCTTGGACTGGTAGCCGTTCATGGAGAGCTCAGCGTGTTCAGAGCGCAGCAGCTTGGACGCTTGCCCGATGAGGACATCGATTGCTGAGTTGTTCGGCATGCAAAACGCGGCGAGCAACTCGGGCAAAGCACGCGTCCCGGCCCACTGGTCATAGGCAAGCACCTCGATGGGCTGCGCTATGTGGGCCAGCTCTTCGGTGCCGGTTAGCACCGAGACCTTTACCGCGGCTGTCACAGACTCTTGCAGGTCAGCCAGATAGGCGTGGTCAGGTGCCAGGTCCACCGGCGAAATCCGGCGTGTTTCGCTGGGTCCAATCCGGTCAAACCTCAGCTTGATGCCTTGGGCGAACCGCGGGTTGCAGGTGATGAGCACCTGCAGGTTCGCGAGAGGGTCATTGCCGTGATTCGTCAGCCGCAGAGAGCGAACAACAGGCACAGAGTTCTGGATGGACGCGTACCCCAGCGTGGCGTCAGCCTCAATTTCGATGCTTATGCCGGTAGGTTCCTCTACCGGCGCTGACGCGACGTCCTCCTCGTGGCTTTCCATCGTTTTGGCCTCCCGTGCTGGCTTTTCTTCACTATCAGTTACTTTCGAGCCGACTTCACCTGGCTGCCGTGTTACCGGGCAAGAACGGAGCGATTTCTTCGCGATTGCGCAACACGATTTGTTGGACGTGCGGCTGGCCGGGCTGCACATCGAGCAAGCCGAGCCGCTTGAGCGAGTAGAAGAGCAGCGCCTGCCGGCAGTCGAGCGACACCGCGCCGGCGTTCATCCCGTAGTCCAGTTCAACGACGCGTCGGATCGCCTCTGGCAACTCTGGGTTTGGTGCCAGCACCAAGCGTATGTGCCGATGCCAGGCGTCGTCGTCTTTGCCGTCGGTGCCCGGGGTTCGGGTGTCCTCAATGTTGAGGATGCGTGCTATGACGAAGTCCCGAAAGGTCAACCGGCTCTGGCAGTAGGCTCGTACGTGCCACCGAAATCCGTCATGGCCGAGTGCGTGTGGAGCAACAGTTCGTCTCTCTGGCTCAGTCGACGACATGGACTGGTAGAGGATGACCACTGCCGTTGCATTGCGAATGGCTGAAAGCAGCGCAACTAGCGTATCGACCTGCAGTGCCCGCGCTGGGCTGGGCACGGACGCGGCTGGAGGTGTCCAGCCGAGAAAGCTAAGTTCTGGCTGCAGGACGCCGGTTGTGCGGGCCAACAGCTCGTTGAGGTATCGGTCGGGATGGTTCGCCGGGTACAGCGGCTTGAACGCATCCGTCGCCAGGTACACCTTGGAACTGCGGTCGTAGGCGACGTTGTTGGGCGCGAGGTCGAGGTACTTGGCGATGTCCAGCGACGCTTGGGGCACCGAGATTCCGAAGAACGCTGTCAGGTCGCTCCTGTTGATGCGCCCGTCCCAACGCAGGCGGAAGTCCACGAATTCCAGGCGTCTGTCTTGACCCCAGCGGGAAACAGAGCGCTGGTCTGAGGCGACCACCTTGGAGGGCTGCGCGATAGGGGGAGCGACCTCTGACATAGAACGAATAGTACACGCATCTAACTGATATACGCATCTAAAAACGATGCGTATACTAGTTATCCACATCAAGGGCCGGCCAAGGAGGGCTGTACATGGCTCCACCGAGCACCATCGCCACGTCACCGACTACCTTGCTTGCCAGCCTCTGGGTCTGCGCGACCGGCCTATGAACATCTTTGACCGGCTCCCTGATGGCCTCTTCGGGCCGCTGACAGGCAAGAACCAGCGCCGAGCTTGGGATCTCATCTGTCGCCTCGTAGACCAGTTCTTTGGCCCGGACTGCGTTGCGCCCTACGCCGATGGCTACCTGCACGACCAGGTCGTGAAGGAGATCGAGCGCTTCCTGATCGACCAGACCTGGGAGCAGGAGTCGGCAGACGCGCCGGCCACGCCTGTCAACATCCAGGCGAACATGCTGCTGACGCGGCTGGTCGAGTCCGGCTGGCTCGTCGAGGACCGCATCGGTGTGCGCACGTTCTTGGGCATGCAGCCCGCTGTTGCCCGGTTCTTCGAGACCCTCAATCAGTTCGCCATCGAGGGCCCGCAGCTCATCGGCGGGAATATCCAGCTCATCCACAACCAGCTCAAGAGCGTGGCCGAGGACCCGAAGGGGCAGGCGCCAGGGTTCCAGCAGGCCGCCATGCTCTGCGTGCGGCTCATCAACTCCTTGCACGCCACCACGTTGCGCGCCCGTGACCTGATGAAGGAGCTCACACAAGAGCAAGCGACCGATGTCTTCGTGAGGAGGTTCTTCGCAGAGCACATCGCGGAGCTCTACGTTAGGGACTTTCGGGAACTCAGGACGGAGAACCACCCGCTGCGCTTGCGCTACGACATCATCGAACTCGTCGACAGGGTTACGTCCGAAGAGGCTGCGCGCTCACAACTGCTCGAAGGCTATCGGCAGCTGCCGGGCGCGCGGCTCGGCGATGAGTACGCCATGCTGGAGAAGGACGTTGAGCGGTTCAGGCGCCTGCTCGACGTCGAGCGCTACCTTGACCGCATGGACACCGTCATGCAGCAGTCATCGCAGCGTGCGCTCGCCTACCTGAGCTACCGACTCAAAGCCACGGAACGCATGGAGGTCGTCATTGCGGACAGCATTGACGCGCTTCTGAAGGCAGATGTAGCAGAGATGGCCGTGACCGGCCGCCTGATGCCGCTACAGCCTCTGATTTCCGAAGAGCGCATGCGGCTGCCTCCCCCTGCCCAGGTTAAGCCCGTGCGCAAGCCGATGGTCAAGCGGGAGATGACGCTGCAGGAGAAGGCTCAGCTCATGCTTCGCAAAGCGATGCTTGAGCACAGAGACGCGACGCCGCTGGCGATGCGCCGCTATGTCGAGGACAACTTGCCGATAGGCCAGCCGGTCTCAGCGGAGCAACTGCCCTCCAGCAGGCCCCAGGACGCCGTGGCCTATGCCGTCCTCCTGCGGCTGGCTGTGATGGCCAAGACCAACCCGCGGGCCCTGCGCAGCAACCCGCTCTTCAAGCGGCTCGGATTCGAATCGAAGCTGACCGGCGATGGCCGCAAGGCCGACACGGAACTGTTCACCACCAACGACTTCACCGTATTGCGGAGGTCCAAAGATGCCAGCTAGCTGGGACGCGGTCGCAGACCGAACCGACGGAGACTATTCAGTCGACGACTTCAAGCAGGCCATGTACCAGCTGGTCAGCCAGCAGTGTCTCTATCGCCGCTTCTCGCAACACTCTGTGGCTTACCGGCTCATCGTGAGGCATGAGAAGGAGTTCAAGGACGTCGCGGACATGATGGGACTGAAGCTGGCGGTGAACACGCGCCACGAGTACTGCTATGTCCGGCAAGACGTTGCAAAGCCGGCGCCAATGGACCTTGCAGAGACGCTCTTCCTGCTCGTCTTGCGCCAGCTGTACCACCAGCATGCAAACGCAGGCTCTCTCACCGACGAGGGTGACGCCATCGTCAATCTTGCCGAACTCATCGAAACCTATAAGCAGTCCACAGGACGTGACCTGGACCACAGACTGGTGACCCTACGCAGCTTGCTCAAGTCGGCTCAGCGTTGTGGCATCGCCCGGGAGACCAAGGAAATCGAGGATGACCCGCAACCGTTCGCGATTGCCATCCTGCCCGGCATCACGGACATCCTGAGCGAGTACGCCATCAACCGCTTTGGCGCAGACCTCAAGGCCAACCTCGCGCGGCACGCGGAATCGCGCGTCCTGGTCGCCGTCCACAGCGATGAGCCAACGGAGACAGAACAATGAAGCCGCTCGCCGAGATGCACCTGGTTCAGTACTCTTTCTGGGAGTACGAGTCTTTCTTGATGAGCCCGGGCGGGAGCGCGTTTGTAGGCCCGAACGGCGCCGGCAAGACGAGCCTGGCAGACGCTGTCCAGATTGCGATGATTGGCGGGCACGGGCAGCACCTGCACTTCAACGCACAGTCCGTGCAGAAGGACGCTCGCTCGCTGCGGGACTACGCGCTGGGCACGATGCGTTCGGGCGAAGGTGACAAGGGCGTGCTGACTCGCAAGCGCGAAGAGGCCCTCTCCTACATCACGCTGGTGTTCCGCGGCGAGACGCCAGCTGACGTGGTTACTGCGGGCCTGTGCGTATGGGCGACGGTCAACGAGAAACAGCACCGTGTCATGGGTCTCTTCGTCCTGCCCGGCGTAGCCCTCTCGCTCGAGGACCATCTCGAGGACAAGGGCGCTCATGGGAAAGCGCCACTTGACTGGCAGGTTTTCGAGGCACAGGCGCGAAGCCGCTGCGCCAAGGCGGGACGCACCGCGACCATCACCAGCAAGCCAGAAACCTACCTGAATGAGCTTCTGCACTCGATTCAGGACACGCGCCAGCAAGTTGACCCGAAGCGGTTCCTCAGGGCACTTGGCCACAGCATCAACCTCAAGCAGGTGAGCAGTGTGGGCGAGTTCCTGCGCGGCTACCTCGTCGAGGCGACAAGCATCGATAAGCAGGGGACGCTTGGCCACATCAAGACGGTGCGGCAGCTGATTGCCCAGATTGAGGACGTGACCGAACAGATCGTGCGGCTCAAGACGATCGAATCTCGGATGAGGACCGTTGGCTCTTACTACCGCACCAGGGCAATTGCTTCAGCAGTGCGGCTGCTGTTCCAAGTGGAAGACGCCGACTCTCGTATCGGGGCGCTCAGCGTGGAGATTGATGCGCTGGGCGAGGCGGTTGGACGCGCCGACCATGCCTATGGCCTGCGAGGCGAGGAGGAGCGCGTCGCCATTCGCAACCACGAGAACCTCTACCAGCAGCTCGTTGCCGACCCCGAACAGCAGGACCCGGCCGCAAGAAGGCTCCAGCAACAAGCCCTGAAGTCGAACTCTGCACTTCTCCGCAAGGACGTCGAAGGACTCGACCTCGCCGTGCGCAGTGCCATGGCTGCACTCTTGTTGGCCTTCGAAGGCCGAGAGGCCGAAGGTCTAGGCAAGCTCCGGGAGCTCTCCAACCAGTGGGAAGGGCGAGCCCGTCGAGGTGAGCTGAGCACGCCTGCACATGTTGCTGATGCTCTGGCGCTGCTAGGTAGCCTGGTCACACAGGTCGAGCGAGTGGCAAGTGCCGATGGTCGGGCGTACGAGACCGCCAAACGCCACACAGGCGCCGTGACCGCCAAGATGGGCGCCGCAAGCCAGGGCGTCCGAATACGGGACGCTGACGTAGCGAGTGCCATGGCGCTGTTTTCCGACGAAGGCATCGAGTGCCGGACTGTGGCAAGCCACGTCACCCTGAAGGACGTCAACTGGCAAAGCGCGGTGGAGTCGTTCCTTGGGCGCAACCGGCATGCATTGATTGTTGAAGCCGGCAAGGAGCAAGCCGCAGTCCGCCTGCTGCGTAGGTCCGAGATTCCGGAGGTGACCGTCGTGCAGCCGACGCACCTGCGCGACACCATCGGGCGGCAGGCTGACCCGAGCTCCGTCGCGTCGCTCCTGCAAAGCAGCAACGCTGTTGCCCTCGCGTTCCTCGGGCGAATCCTGGGCGCCATGCGCCGGGTTGAGACCGAAGCGGAACTTGAGGCGCACTCGCGTGCGCTGACCAAGGACTGCATGCTAAGCGCCAACGGCGGCACCAAGCGGATGCGCTCTTTGGCTCCCAGTGACTGGGTGCTGGGCGTACAGGTGTCCACGACGGACAAGGCCGAGCTTCGGGTCGAGTTGGAGACCGCACGGGGCGCAGAGGGGAAAGCACTTCGGCTTGCGAACGCCTCTCGCGACGCTGATGAGAGGCTTCGTGCCTGCCTGACAAAGGTCAATGTTGCTGAGTACTCGTTGGCGCTGACAGCCTACGAGGGCGCAAGCGCCACGGCCGAGGCTGCGGCTGACCCTGCAACGCAGCAGGTCTCCGAGAGGCTGGCCGCACTCCAGGCGGCAGTGAAGGTGGCTGAAGATAAGAAGTTCGAGTGTGCAAGAGCGAAGAACACGGCGTTCGAGAAGCTGACGGAGCTCAAGGGCGACCTGAAAACGAAGGAGGAATCTCTGACGGAAGCGGGGGCTCAGTACTCCACGCTGGCTGCCAAGCACGCCGAGGCGTTGCAGGACCAAGACTATGACGCTGACGGCGCACAGCTTCTCTACGACAAGTACTCGGAGAGCTTGTCCCGCTTCGGCCTGACCGAGGTGCTGACGTTGCTGCAGCGTGAAGTCGACCAGGCAAACAAGCAACTGCCCACCGCGCAATCGACGGCGCAGACAGAATTCGTCGAGTTCGTCAACGAGCACTCCTTCTCAGTCGTCGACGAGCGCAGCGACTGGCGCAAGGCGAGGAAGTGGTCCGAGACCTACAAGAACAAGCTCCAGGACTCGACCTTGCCTGAGTACAGGCGCCAAGCCGGGGAGGCGAAGGCTGCTGCAGAGGCGGCCTTCCGCTCAGACGTCAAATACAAGCTGCGTGAAGCACTGCAGCGCGTTGTCCAGGAGATTCGCGACCTCAATCGCATACTCGACAAGTGCCCACCTTTCACGGGTGGCGAGCGCTACCGATTCGTTGCCAACATTGCCAACGCGCATAGGCCGCTCTACAACCTCATCGTGAACCAGGCTGAAGACGGTGACAGCGGCAGCCTGTTTGATGCCGAGGTGCAGGACAAGCTGGTGTCGCTGATGGACGCGTGCGAATCAGGCACGGACAAGGGCAACAATCCCTTAGAGGACTACCGGCTCTTCTACAACTTTGACCTCGAGATTCGAGTCGATGCCGAGGTGGTCGACTTGCTCAGCAAGCGCATGGGTGTAGCTTCGAACGGTGAGCACAGGGTGCCGTTTTACGTCATCGCAGGTGCCGCCCTGGCCACTGCGTACCGTATCAAGCCCGGTGAGGGGCACACCGGAGCAGGCGTCATGATTCTGGACGAAGCGTTCTACGGCATGGACGCCCAGAACACGGTCGTCACTGCGGAGTTCCTGCGTTCTCTCGGGCTGCAACTCGTGATGGCTGGCCCAGATTCCGACATAGGCAAACTGCTGCCGGCTCTTGAGTCGTATCACGACCTTGCCAGATTCGGTCCCGACGTCTTCGTCGAATATGTCGTCGTGAAGGAGAAGGCGAGGAAGCTGCTACAGGCTGACATGCCGGAGCGCAACCCGGAACTGATCACCGCCAAGATGCAGCAGCTGGCGCTGAGCGCGGGATAGGCCCAGCCCCGATGAGCAAAGTTGCAGAAAAGGCGCTGGCAAGGCTGCTTGGACTTGCCGAGAACGCAGCGTGTCGCGTCAGCGGCGACGCTGACGCGACACGCGTAGTCTCGCTCAGGTTCTCTGAGGCATCGTTTGCGGACTACTTGCAGTTGCCAACGCACGCTGCGAAGGCCGAGTGCAACGGGCTACTGCAATTGGCCGAGCGGGCTGGCGCCATCTTGATTGACTGGGACACGCGCGCCGCCGCTGGTAGTCGAGTCGACAGAATCGCTGTCGCAGACAAGTCGAAGCTGGCTGAAATTGTTGGCGTCACACCTCGCTGGGAGCAGATGACCCAAGCCGAGCTCGCCTTTCAGGCGCACCAGCTGCGGCATCCCGCGTTACTGGAGGTGCTCGGTGCTTGGCGCAGAGGCGTCCAAGCGCGTGGAACCAAAGCCGGCGACATCGCCGACTGGCTGGATGCCGTGGCGGTTGTGGACGCCTGCCGGGCACGCGTCGGCCAAGACGTGCCCGTTAGACGGCTCAGCGCCTCGATGTTCGCTGATAGCAAGCGCATCGAGAGTCTGTCGCCAGTAGTGGACGCCCTGGTGACTGGCACATTGGGTGGCTTGTCGCGTGACGCCGAGGAGGTGTTCGCCGAGATTGGCTTGGTGAAGTTCCCGCCGACGTTCCTGCTCGCCGGCGACCTTACCTTCGAGCTTGGGGCGCAGCACGTTCGATCGGTCAGGCCATACATCGGCCTGTCGCCCCACGCCATCTCCAGCATTAGATGTGCTCCAGCAACTTGGTCTGTCCTGACCGTTGAGAACCTGACCACCTTCCATGAGCTTGTAGCGCGTGCGTCGGAATGCCCCGGGTTGGTAGTTGTCTACACTGGGGGTATGCCCAGCCCGTCATGGAAGCGGGCCTTCGCAATCTTGGTGGCAGCGTTGCCAGGTGGCCGCAAGTGTTTCCATTGGGGCGACATCGATGCTGGGGGGTTCCGCATCGCCAGCCATGTTGCCGGTGTCTGCGATCAGGCTGGTGCCAAGCTTAACCTTCACTCTATGGCGTTCGGGTTAACTGACTCGGGTGTTCTCAGGAAGGTCCTTAGCAACGCGGAAGTTACAGAGATTGAGCGGATCTGCGAGCAATGGAGTTGGCCAGCTGAGGCTGCCGCCGCCGCGATGGTGCGGGCTGGGGTGGAACAGGAGAGCATGCCCGTAACTTGGCCAAAGAGGAGCTGATGCACCGTGTGCATGCAGTGGAGCAAAAGCTGAGCGCTTCCAATGTACCAAGTCATCCGTCGTGGCCGAGTTGTTGCCCAAAGTCACTTACGCTGTGCCTTCAGCGGAACAACAGGAGCCCTTGGCGGCAAGGCAAGCCTCGCGGCCTCTTCGACAGCGGTTCCCGAACGCTTGACGGCAGCGTGTGCCCTTGTCGAGTAGAGCCCGAAACCCGGCCAAAGGAGCCAGTAGACCAAGGAAATTGCAGCGACGCCTACGAGCTTGGCAACCCACGTTGCCGGCGAGAACACCACCAGCGCAGATAGCAGCGCCCAGTGGCACAGGATGAGGATCAAGGCGCTGTAGGCAAGCCAGGGCGCCCACCAGGCTCGGCGCACCCTCACTTCATCACCTATCTGGCGGATGTCGCGATTCAGCGCTAGGAGTCGAAGATCCCTTCTGGGTACTCCGGCAAGTTCGCTCGCTTCCAAGGCAGCAACCACGATCGGCGGTGATGGGCGCCAGTACTTGACACCCCGCTCCAGCGATCGATGTCGCTCAGTAACAGTGCGCGCAGCCATCGAGTTCTCTCCAGCGTTCTCGAGGACCTCAGCCATCCGATCTTCTTGTCGCCTGCGGCGCCACTCGGTCCACCAGACGCCAGACCAGAATCGGTCGCGCTTCTCGCTAACCGCGCTGATCGACCGTCCCAAGACTTGCAGCAATCGGCGTAACAACTGGAGAGTATTCATGTCCCAGTGAATCTTGCCAGCTCGGAGCGAAGGGAGTCCAGTTCGGCATCGCTGCTGCCTCGATCCTTTACCGAGGCGCAGAGTAGTTGAAAAAAGCGCAGCCGGCTGTCGAGCGGCAGAGGGTCGCCGTCATCGTCACGGCAAAACTCATCCACGACGCGGTAAATGTTTGAGAGCGCTGTGTAACTCAGCGTGAGTGTGTCCCTGCGGCCGACTTGTAGACGCTCTCCCAAGACCAGGTACGCGAGGTCGGCGCCAGCCTCCTGGACTCGTTCCAGATAGTTCAGATCGGGCACTCGCGTGTCGCTCTCATAGATGTGCTGCGTCGTCCGGCGCACGCCGCCACGCTCTGCGAAGTCCGCCTGGCTCAGCCCCAGACGATCACGCTCCTGCCGCAAGCGTTGCCCAAACGTCTGGGGGTTGACCGCAGCGCGCCGATCGCTATGATGTTCAGACATTTGTACACCTACCAACTTTTTCAGAACATAATTGATCATCGTGCCCAACATCGTACACGTTTGTACTGTTGAAGACGTTCGCGCAGAATTTCGCCGCCGGGGCCTGTCGGTGAGCGAGTGGGCGCGGCGCCGGGGTGTCTCGGCGCAGTTGACGTACCAGATCCTTGCTGGCCGGAAGGTCGGCTTGCGTGGGCAAAGCCATGAGATCTCAGTCCTGCTTGGCCTAAAGCCCGGGGTCGTGAGTTCAGCTGAAGAGCTTTGCTTTGTCCATGCCCCACCGCCGGAGCTTTCGGGCACCTACGTAAAGGAGGTACCCCGGCAGGCGCAACCTGCCTGACCCTCGGCGCGGAAAAAAGAAAGCCGCCTGTTTCAGCAGGCGGCTTCGGCGCGACTTGACGAATCAAGTTTGGAAACGCTTGCCCGCAGTGTCCGCACCGCGGGGCGTCTTGTCAAGCCTCCGCAGAACCACCTTAGTTCATGCAAGTGCGCGGCACCAATGCCGCGCGCCGGAGGTATCCATGTTCAACGAAGAAAACCACCCAGCTGCGCGCGCAGAGCTCCTTGAGTGGGCTGCTGCGGCGGTGGCGCGTGCTTACGAGTGGCCCGTGATGCCGACGCAAATGTTCGGCCTGATCGTCTCGTCTCGGCCAGCCTGCCCGGAGTTGCCGCAGCATCCTCTGCACAAAGAGAGGCTGTTCGTCGGGCAGTGTCCCAAAACGTTGCTGATGCACGTTGAGACTCACTGCGAAATGAGGGCGCCGGCGCTCACTGACTTCGCCTTGCGAGCGACTGAGGTCATTGACCGGCTTAAAGCCGATGCTGGCACGGCGCCCAGGCTCCTGAAGTCCCTGCGCCCCTCGGGCGAGGATTTGGCCAAGTGGGTCGGCTTGTCAGGGGTTGGCAAGTCTTCATCGATCAGGCGGCTTATCGACTCTCCGATCGAGCCTCCGTCCCGACTCTCCCGCGCAAAGAAGCGCTGAACGGCTTAGACACCAGGCCCGGCACCGCCGGCCTGCGTCAAGTCGTGACGAGAAGGCCCAGACGCCTGCGTGCTTGCATGGGCACAAGCGTCGCGCCTTCGCGCGTGCCAGAAGCGCGCCTCATCGGAGAACAGGGATGTTTGACCTTCACACCTACTGGATGGCGGCTGGCCACCTAGCAGCGTCCACCTTCGCGATTGTTATCGCCGAAGTGAATGACTTCTGGGCCTGGCTCAGTTGTGTTGCAGGAAGCGGTATGCCGCCTCACCATGCAATGGCGGTCGTGACTTGGAGCGTGTTGCAAGAACGAATAAATGCAGGTCGTGGGGCGGGCTACGGCGACGACTACTTGCCGTGGCTCTGGATACATCGAAAGAACGTTTCAGGGCGCGGCAACCAGGTCGTCGATCCTATGCCCGGATACCGGCGCGCAAGCCACTTCCTTGCGCAAGTCGAGTGGCATGTGGGGCTGCTGTGCATCTACCTTGGCGCACTGGATGTTCGAGAACAGTTCCCGCTCTGGCCACAGCCGCACACGCACCCGCTCGCCGACTACGCGCCCTCGCAGCAAAGATGGCGCGGCTGCAGGGGGCTGATGGCAATCTCACGAGAGCTCGGTGTCGAACATGGAAGGGAAGTCGGCAGCGATGCACCTTACGTTGCAACCATCGATATCGCAGCCACGGTCAAGCGACCTACGGGCTATGGCATCGCTGGCATCGCGCTCAAGCCGCACGAACTGATCCTGTCGTCGGAGCCAACCGATCGAATCAACGAGAGGCTGGCAATGGAACGAGTCTGCATGGCCGACTACGGTGCCACCCACAAGGTCGTCGACCGATCGTTGCTGGGGCATAGCACTGGCGGCAACCTTGAACTCCTTTCCAGCGGCGCCAGACTGCCAAAGCACCTCCAGGACAAGCCGATGCTTTCGGCATTCAAGGAGCGATTCGTTGATGCGGCGACGCTCACATCCATCAGCAAAGGAATCGACCGCGCGGGCATGGCCCTGGGTCTCGACACCATTGATGCCAATCTGGTGTGGCGTCACTTGACATGGCATCGGCGCGTCGAACTTGACATTACGTTGCCATTGCAGATGGGTATGCCGTTGAGCCGTGACGGCCGCAAGATTGCAGATGCACTAACCCATGAACTGTTTGGAGATTTCGTCCAATGAGCGAAACAGAAAAGACTGCTCGCCGCGGTCGATCAACTCGGTCTACGACCGTGAGCTACTTCAGGCTGACGGCAGTCGACATTGATCGAATCGCCCAGACGGTTGCAAAGAAGCTCCGAGAGCGCACATTGCGCGAGGCTTACCTAGTGCACTCCGCGACCTACTACGCGGCCCGTGGCTCATCCGGTCAAGGCGCAGGCAACACTGTCGTTCTGCTACCCGCGGAAAAGTGCCCTAGCTATGCGCAGTTCCGCTATTGGGCGTCCAAGACCTGTCGGAGCGGCAAGCCATGACGATTCCTCTGCATGGCGTGATCAAGGGCGTGGGCGCTGACTCACCTGTTGCAGGCCTCTACCGAGTCCTGTGGAAGAACCCGAAGATCGATCAGTTGTTCACCATCGAGATCCCGACATGGCAGAAAGATCATGCTGCACCTCGGTACTACAAGGGACCCAAGAAGCATTCGCTCTCCGAGTATGAAGCCCTGCAAGAGAAGGGAGACATCGTAGTTACTACTGTCATGCCTCACCCAATAGCGGGTATGAGCGACGAACAGATTCGTCTGCGGTACCCACGGCGCCAGACAAAGATTAAGAAGAAGCGGGCGCGGACAGACTGTGCCGTCTTGCAGTTTCGCGATGAGCGCTGGGCCTGGGCCGAGCCGATTTGCACGTACATAGACGAGCATCGCGAAGACGCCTTTGAGGCCGAAGAAGTGGGGCGCCTTGTCAAGGCTCGTGCCGAGGAGCTGGGACGGGAACCGGTCGAGATCTACGATGCGGTACATCGCGTGCTGGCTCACGCGTCGGGCAAGAACTCGATCCTGCCGGCCTACTGCCGCAGCGGGGGCAAGGGCAAGTCACGACAACCTAGAAAGGTGAGTCGGCTAGGCCGTGCGAACAGCGCATACCTTAAGGGGGAAGTGCCCTCGCCCGGCATTCACCTGAATGACGAAGACAAGCGCCATCTCGCCATCGGTCACTCGAAGTTCCTCAAGCAAGGGCTGTCCGTACGCGAAGCGTACTTGTTGGCGATGGGAGCGTGG